>WLWI01001370.1_pt1 | contig 21173 bp, 19 predicted proteins | sample 6701501 | NCBI WGS metagenome assembly WLWI01 (sample SAMN12718690, study PRJNA515312) | sponge metagenome | isolation source: marine sponge | host: Mycale hentscheli | place: New Zealand: South Island, Marlborough, Capsize Point | collected 2014-11-01 | reverse complement strand
CTACTCACAAGTGGATGACTTATTCCACTATTCGTCCATCTTGGAATGGACCACCTGGTGGAAAACACACCATACAAAATAGCCTGCCAAAATATCTGCACAAGATAAAACGCACAAACGAGTGCATCGCTAATTCCAACTTGCCCAGCACAATGTCGATACCTTGTGCCCATCTCACTATACACAGTAAACCTGTTCCTGTGGCTCCCTCCAGAAGAGAAGCTGCTAGTTCAGCTGAGACTGATGCAATGATGCATAACAGTGAGACTAACTTCCAGGTTGTCTCCAATCAAATGGATGTCACACCTGACACTGCTGTCTCCAATCGAATGGATGTCACACCTGACACTGCTGTCTCCAATCAAATGGACGTCACACCTGATGCTGCTGTCTCCAATCAAATGGACATCACACCTGACACTGTCATCTCCAATCAAATGGATGTCACACCTGACACTGCTGTCTCCAATCAAATGGACATCTCACCTGATATTGCTGTCTCCAATCAAATGGAAGTCACACCTGATGCTGCTGTCTCCAATCAAATGGACATCACACCTGACACTGTCATCTCCAATCAAATGGATGTCACACCTGACACTGCTGTCGCCAATCAAATGGACATCACACCTGACACTGCTGTCTCCAATCAAATGGACGTCACACCTGATGCTACTGTCTCCAATCAAATGGACATCACACCTGACACTGTCATCTCCAATCAAATGGACATCACACCTGATATTGCTGTCTCCAATCAAATGGAAGTCACACCTGACACTGCTGTCTCCAATCAAATGGACATCACACCTGACACTGCTGTCTCCAATCAAATGGAAGTCACACCTGACACTGCTGTCTCCAATCAAATGGACATCACACCTGACACTGCTGTCTCCAATCAAATGGATGTCACACCTGACACTGCTGTCTCCAATCAAATGGAAGTCACACCTGACATTGCTGTCTCCAATCAAATGGAAGTCACACCTGACGCTGCTGTCTCCAATCAAATGGACATCACACCTGACACTGCTGTCTCCAATCAAATGGACGTCACACCTGATGCTGCTGTCTCTAATCAAATGGATATCACACCTGACACTACACTCTCCAATCAAATGGACGTCACACCTGACACTACTGTCTCCAATCAAATGGACATCACACCTGACACTGCCGTCTCCAATCAAATGGACATCACACCTGACATTGCTGTCTCCAATCAAATGGAAGTCACACCTGATGCTGCTGTCTCCAATCAAATGGACATCACACCTGACACTGCTGTCTCCAATCAAATGGACGTCACACCTGATGCTGCTGTCTCTAATCAAATGGATGTCACACCTGACACTGCTGTCTCCAATCAAATGGACGTCACACCTGATGCTGCTGTCTCTAATCAAATGGATGTCACACCTGACACTGCTGTCTCCAATCAAATGGACATCACACCTGACACTGCTGTCTCCAATCAAATGGATGTCACACCTGACACTACTGCTCCTCTAGAAACTGTTAGCAGTCCAGAACCCACCATCAATATGAGTGCGAGCAAACAACCTAGCAGCAAGCAAACAGCTACAAAATCTCGGGTGACTAGAACAACTTGGCGCATTGTGTCAAGCGTCAGAACTGCTGGTCGTAGACTAGCTAACTATATAAGGAGATTCAAACGAAGGCATTAAAGTTCATCATAAATTGGACATTGCATCACCTAACAATTATTATTGTGCAATATTTTAAAACTGCAATAATAATGCTTCAATATAATTGAATGTAATAGTAAAAACTGAGCATTAGCAACACTGTGGGACAAATATTTTGGCCTTTCAGTTTGACCCAATATCAGAGGGTTTTGTTTTGTTTTGTTAATGTACAACACATAAAATTAAATTAGTGATTTCTAGTGAACAAACATTGTCCAGCTACTAAATATTACTAGATCTAAACTCTTCATCTAGGAGACACTTAGCAGCATACTTGCCAAACTTCGTAGTAGTTTGTCACTATCAGAAGTTAAAGTACATTGATAAGTAGTGGGAAAATATTTTTATATCTTCAATGCGCTACTCCAAAGTGCTACTAGTGCCTAACCACTGCACAATTGAGATTTTGTACATTAGTACTGCTGCAGCTAGCTATTTACTTCAAACTTTCAATATTAAAAAGATAATTTCCTTATGTTGAACAAGTCAAACTTTTGTATAACAGAGAACTGTAAGAAGCAAGCATGTAGTTCTGGCTTTGCCTGTTCGAGGGGTGTAACTTCCTCAAGCATGGGGTGTGGCTTTCGAGCGAGTTGCGTGTTCAAAGGACCAGAACTAGTCACTCCAGCCACGGCTATAAATTTGTATATACCCCTATCGCTGGCACTGAGGCACTTGCAACGGGAGCTGCTAAAAGTACCACTGCCCGCAAGACTAAAAATCAATTGGCAATAGCTAGAGCAAATAGTGAAATCTACGTGCAATTCACAAAACATTATATGCCACATACTATGACACAGGGCTAATGGTTAACAAGAGATACAGCAGCGAAAGTGTTCAACACGTGCGAGGTGTTTGAGTCCAAAGTCTTGCTTTTCTGTTCAGACACAGTCCCGAACATCCTCCGGGGGGGGGAGGGGGGCGGAATTGTGCTGGGGAGGGGCCTTCTCTATCATGGTAGATAACCAGGTACTGTCTTCTGCTTCTGACAGAAAAGTGATCATTCATTGTGCAGACCTGTTGTATTCAGATCCACTGCCCTAACTTGTCTATCATCTTCTGTGTGCACCTTTGTGATTCATGCTAGAGGCCAGTCGAACATCGCATTTTTAAGAACACGATGTCACCAGGCTTGGAGTTAGAGCTCGTCTTGTGCCACTTGGTGCATTGAGACATTGACTGGAGGTAGCACCCCAGCCACCTTTTCCAGAGATCCTGCGTGAGTCAATTTACCAAAGTCCATCTCTTCAGACTGGAAATCTTGGCGGAACTTGCTTTTCTGCATGGTGGAGCCTTAAGAGGCCTTCCAATAATGAAGTGACCTGGGGTCAAATTGGTGTCCTCAATTGAGTCTTTTACATGAAGTGGAGCCATCGGTCGTGAGTTCAATATCGTTTCAATCTCGACTAGAACCGTATACAACTCGTCGAACCTGAGGTGATGAGGGGTAACGAGCTTTCTCATGAGCATCTTCATTGATTAGACCCCAGCTTCCTACAAGCCTCCAAAGTTTGGAGCCCTCGGAGAAATGTGGTGCCACTGGAGGCCATGACTTGTGCAGAGGTGTGAGATTGAAGTCTTCGTCTGGTCAGACTCGGTGAACTTCTGCAATTCCTTGATTTTGGCTTGGGTGCCCACAAAGTTGGTCTCATTGTCGCTATACACATGTGCTGGAGAACCTCGTCAAGTGATGAACTGGCGAAGGGTGGCCATAAACTCAATACTGGAGAGGTTGGTGTACAGATCAAGGTGAATAGCTCGAGTAGTAAGACATACGAAGAGGCATGCGTAAATCTTTATGATCACTGGCTTGCGGGTGTGTCCTGTCCGGATATGAAAGGGCCCCGCAAAGTCAACTCCCGTATGATAGAAGGGAGGTGCTGGTGTTGTCTGGTAACTCGGCAGCATTCCAATCTGATAGCTGAGAGGCCTGGCATAAGCTCTCTGGCAGGCTAGGCAGTCTTTACTTGTTTTCTTCAGAAGTAGTAGATGTCATTGAGAATGGATGCCACCACAGTGATGCTGGGATAGCCATACGTTGTGCGGAGTGTCTTGATCAGAAGGCGAGTGAGATCCGACTGGATTGACAACAGAATCAGCCTCTTGGGATTCTTGGGAGAAGCAGGTTCTCTTACTCGGCTGCTGACTTGAAGGAGTCCATCTTCATCCTTGACCAGTAGTAGTCTGGCAAAGACATGACCTTTCAACAGAGGTCAGAGAGCTTCCAATACATCTTCGAATGATTCCTGCTGTGACCGTAGGAGAATCCTGGTCTTGGCTCTGGTGACTTCTGAGGTAGTGATAATGTCATCAGTCTTTCTGTGACCAGTCTTGCAGGAGTTGTGGTAGAACCGGAAAATCCAGGCAACAACTCTCGTAGGTGGTGAAAAGACAAAACCTCTTCTAGGGTGTGCAAGGGAGATGGGATGATCCTGATGACATAGCACAACATCTTTGTCTTGGGAAGGGCATTCTTGAGAACTGGCATCTTTGTGGGCCACAGTGCAGGAGAGAAGGCTAGCCATGGAGTACCCTTCCACCAAAGCTGGCAGTGTGTGAGATCCTTGGCATCTATTCCCTGACTGAGCAGGTCAGCAGGGCTGTCCTTGGTGGCTACGTGACGCCATTGAGTCGATGGTAGTAGCTCTTGTATGGCAGAGACCCAATTTGCAACAAAAGTCTTGAGAGTGGTAGACAGCTTCTGCAACCAGTGGAGCACTATCATGGAGTCTGTCCATGCGTAAAGCTGTTCAGTCTGTACGTGGAGAAGTCCAGCTATGGGGGTAATGATCTTGACCAGTAGGAGTGCAGCCACCAGCTCAGCCCTCGGTATCGTCATCGCCTCGATGGGAAGAACTCTGGCCTTAGCAGTCACTATGGCAATGGAGGTGGTACCATCTTCATGAACTTGTCTCAAGTAGACTACGGCTCCATAGGCAGTGGAGGAGGCATCCGAGAAGCCATGCAACAAACAGAAGACCGCATGACTGTTGTTAGACATCATTCTCTGCGGGATGGAGAACTGAGTGATGGTGGAGAGGAAATGAGTTCACCTGATCCACTGGGTATGGATGTCATCTGGCACTGGGTCATCCCACTTCAATGGAAACTTCCACAGTGAATGAAGCAATACCCGTGCTGTTATGATCACAGGGACGGAGTCCCAAAATGTCGAAGATTTTGGCAGTATCAGACGCCACACTCCTCTTCGTCACCTTCTCAGTCATGACTGTGACAGGGGTGGAGATATGCAACGTGTCTTTAACAACGTTCCAGTGGATGCCCAAAGCCTTTGGCATGGAATTGGGTGTGGCTAGCTCGAGATCATGAGTCTCACTAAGATTGTTGGGTATGCTCTTCCTCAACTCCTCTGAGCTCATCCTCTATTTCCTCAACGTCATTCCAGCTTGGAGGAGTAAGTCACAAATTTGCTGCCTCAATGTATCTGCTTCCCTGACAGTGGAGAGAAAGTCGTCCACGTAAAGGTTTGTGATGATTGAGTCTGAAATTGAGCTTTGGCAAGGTGCTGGATGACCTGCATGGCCAGGTAGGGAGAAGGCTCAATGCCAAAGGTCAGGCGCTTCATCCTACAGTCTTGTAGCTTTCCGTCTGGCTCTCGAATGAAGAAGCAATGTAGATCTTTCTCAGTGTCGTGGAACAAAATCTCCCAAAACATTTTGTTAATGTCAGCAGTTAGTCCTATTCGGTGGAAGCGGAAATGGATCAGCACATCAGTCAGCAGAGGGTAGAGGTTGGGCCCAGTCTCAAGTATATCATTCAGGGCTACACCATTGTTTGACTTGGCTGAAGCGTCGAAGACGGCTCTGGCTTTCGTGGTTGTAGAGGCAACCCATGGACAGGGATATAGTAGGAAGGACAATGACTGACTTCTGAAGCAGGCACCTTCTCAGCGTGGTCCAAGGTGATATACTCACGCAAGGATTTGTTGAACTGTTCAAACTTGTCTTTCTTGCTGAGGGAGCGCTCATTTGGGATGTATCACTGCACAGCTCGAGCTCGAGAGTTGCCCAGCTTGGGAGGATGATGAATGTTAGGTAAAGTGACCACGTATCAACTGTCAGCATCTCTGGAGTGTTTCTCTTCAAACTCTGCAACTATCTGTGTGTCAGTGTTGGAAAGTGAAGGAGTCTCAGGGATTTGATCCAGCTCCCAGAGGTACTCGAAGGATCGTTGTAACTAGTCCTCTTGTGGTTGTGTGTGAAGAACCAGTGGTGAGTCGTTGTTTCCCAGCGGTCCGGCTACACTCCAGCCAAAGAGGGTCTTGGTGAGGGTAAGCTTCAGTCCTGGATGTCGGATGATGCTGCCCTCCACACACTCGTCTCAGTCTAGGTTGCCAATGATAAATTGATAGCTCTACCCAGGTCGGGATCTGCTAGCTTCAGACGCACTGCATGGAGAAGGCTTACGTGTATGCTGAGCTGAAGTCACTGGTGGACCCTGACAAGTCTACAATCATTACCTTGTCAGTTATTCCACGACTCAAGCCAGTGAACCCATCTCGGCATAAGAAGACCATTCTAGAAGACTCTGCCATCATGTGTTTGCTTCTCAATGTCTTTTAGATGCTTGCCTCAAGATTCCATGGTAGCCTGACACATGTCTTCAAACTGCTTCCACTGTCTTGGATCTCCATTAAACACAGGGAGTTCCAGGTTGAGTCGGGCTCCTTCGTGCGTTGATGTGGAAGAAGCCTTCGGTGCAGGGGTGTCCTTGTATTTGGCTTCAGCTTTAGTCATTGTGTGTGATAGCCGTTGGGACGATCTCTTGAGGTGCTGAATGAGAGTAACAATCTTTTCTTCCTCGCAATGATCCACACAGAGAGTCCAGAAGGTGTCTAGCTTGGTGCGGAAGGCTTTCATCAGTTTATGGAGTGGGAAGATACTGGGTCTTTACCAATATAAGTCTCAAGGTCTCCAACTTCGTCCTTGAGTTTGTCAGTCTCAATGTAAATATCGCAACACTGGAGGAGATGGTTTAGCCTGGTCCATCAACTCTGTGTGCTGTTGCTAAGACTTGATCCCTTCTTCTTCTTCTGCCTTGAGGTTATCGGGATGTTCTTGGAGCAACAGTTAAAGTTGCTGTTGGAGTAAGAAGCAGACATTCGTGTAGTGCTGAAGGTCTCTCTTCAGCAGAAGAACCTCAATTCTCTTGGTCTCCTTTAATTGTCTTGTCTTGAAAGGTATTTATGTGATGGTGGATTTGGTAATCAGGCCTCGCCTGTACGCCCTCTTGTGCTTGACCACATCTGGAGAGGTCAACCCTTGAATGACATGTGCTTCTTCCATGTCAGTCATGGTGTACAAAGGATGAGTTGTGCTAAGTTCGAGAATAAATTCCGTGGACCAACCCTCAGTTCAAAGGCTTAGATTTCAGTGAAATCTTAGTAAGGTGAAATCAAATATCTAGCCAATGAAAGGAATCTCCAATAGCTGCAATCAAGAAAGTAGCTCAATCACCATCTTGAAGTGATGATGATAGTCAGTTGGTAGAGCTTGTCGCTCTTGAGCAGAGATCCGGCTCGAACGACCATATGTTCGAGGGGGCATAACTTCCTCAAGCACGGTGTGTGGCCTTTCAAGCGAGTCGTGTGTTCAAAGGACCAGAACTACTCACTCCAGCCATGGCTATAAATTTGCATATATCCCTATCGCTGGCACTGAGGCGCTTGCAACAAGAGCTGCGAAAAATACCACCGCATGCAAGATTAAAAGTTAATTGGCAAAGGCTAGAGCAAATAGTGAAATCTATGTGCAATTCACAAAACATATATGCCACACGCTATGACACAGGGCTAATGGTGAACAAGAGATATGAATATCATTAGCCAAAGTGTTCAACACATGCAAGGTGTTTATGAGTCCAGTCTTACTTTTCTGTTCTGACACAGTCCCAAACATGCCAGTACAACAGTTACCGTGTGAGTGCATCCTCTTATACTGGAAGTAGTGTGGGGTCCTGTTGAAATCAAATACTTACAATAAGAATATCCTGGTTAAGCGCCATATCTTTGTAAAGTGATAAGTGTTCTTTTAGCACTTTTTGTTAAAGCGCTCTACACTTCTTGCATACTGCGAAGTGGTGCTCAGCCCAACAGCTTAGGGTATCACTTGCTGTATTAAAGCGCCCATTTTTCCCATTACTGTTTTAACAACCTTCATTTTTGGCATCTTGTTAAAAATACTAAAGATCAAGTGCAGTGTGCTATTGCATCAACTGCTAGTCTCACATAGCCAGACCTTTTACCAAACTTCTACGCAGTTTGGCAAAAGGTCTGGGTACGCGACACTAATCAACTGCATGAACCACATGGTATTGGACTTAAGACTATAGAAGAATTATTAAATCACTACGAACTACATTGAATCTTAACAGAATGGTACAATGGGAGACTCTTGTAGCTACTGTTTGTGAGTTACTATAGCAGAGCAGGAACTTTACAGCGCTTTGTGCTATTTATAGTGGAGCTTGGTGTTCATATAAAAACCCTTGTTCCACTTGGTCAATTCAGTCTTAGTTCATGTCACTCGATTCGTTGTGTGTGCATTTTTCTCTATAAAAGTAATTTAATCTATCTTAATACCTAACCTGAGGATTGGTCAGCGGTTGCCGTGGAGCTAGAGAGGACCTTGATTCTGGTGGCAGCAACTATTTTGCCGTCATCAGGTGTGAGCAAGCCAAGCAGAGTGACAACTCTCCCTGAGCAAGCCCACACTTGACATTATTTATTTGTGACTTCCACTTCTTTTTGACTCTATTTTATGTCCCAGTGAAGTGTGCAATAACAATTATATTATTATATTAAAATTAAAATAAAAACAATAATGATATTAAAGCAGGTGACGGCACTTAAAAAAAAAAAGAATAGCAAATACATACAACAGACCAATATATCAATGCATCATCTGCCAGCACATGCTAATGCTTTTGTGTCCTTGAATACCACAAATCCAAATGATAAAGGTGGAACAACCATCTTTTGGCTGGACTGTTCTTCTTTGGGAGATAAATGGGGTAAATCACCATTTACCAAATCTATCACTTGACCATTTAATTTTACTTTCCTACGTAAAGAACAACAATGATAAAAACAAGAAACTATCTAAAAATAATAAACAAACTAATTACACAATATAGCTGGTACCTTCCTTAGGCATCATAACATACAATGTCACTGAATGAGAGGTCAGAAAGTAGTGAGATTTTAACCTTGCCTACTCATACCAATGCAAAACACAGTATGCATGTCATAAAGAATTATGACAAAACTTCAATTCAGAAAGGACTAAAACTAGTGATGTGCTGCTGCAAAAATAACAAAATAGGGCTACATTTATTTAGTTTACCTGAAAATGTTCTAGCTCCTATTCACATAGTTTAGTAAGGCATCATTCAGTTCATTTATTCCTAAAAGCTATAAGTATATAGCACTTGACCATTTGCTTTAACTAATAAAATATGGAATTACTTTCTTATCTCAATAATCCTGAATTTAAACAAAAAATTCTGACTATCTATTTTTGGCCAGTAGCTAGCTCCTGACAAAAAGCATTCTGTTCAGCTACTACCAACAAACAGCCAAGTATTTTTTTTTTTTAAATTATGTATGGCCTACTGTCTAAGGATGAACTGCAATTAGCTATATTATAATGAGAAGAAAAAATGAATCGTTTTAAAGAACATGATCAAAATGTTACAGTGGATTAATCATGGTTCACTGAAGCTATCCTGTCATTGCACTTTTAAACCAGAATTATTTTTCTTGTTGTTGTTGTCATTTTTAAAGCTAGGTAGCTATAATAACTCTTCAAAAACTACGTTTACAGAAGTGCTAAATGAGAACTAACAATAGAACAGAGAAAAAGCAAAATTTCGTGTGAATTGATAATTTTTCAACATAAATGACTAGCATGGTCTAGATTATGACCGACTAACTTGCTGCGAAGTCCATTATCATCGCCAGGCTCCAACCAGTAAATGTCCCTGGTAGACTGATACAACTCTTTAGTAGTTAGTGAGATTGTGGCATTCACTTGCTTGAGGTTGAGAATATATAACACCACACTTCCTTTCTTGTACAGATCTGAAGGTTTCGCACAGTGAGCATACACCCTGATATGAGAATCTTTAAAGAAGCCTCTGGAAACAGAGAGAACAGTAGAGCCAACCAGTTTGATGTACAACACAGACTGCCAGTAATCCTACAAGAGATATTATGAAGAACAAAAGTGTTTGGATGGGGCACCTTAGCTAGAGTGAGAGATTTAATTCTTTCTTATTCTTTATTGATTTATGATGTGTGTGTATAATTTATCATTTGTGGTGTTCGAAACAGGCAAGAATGTATGTATGCAAATAGCCAAGAAGGTTACTGAAAGTTTATGGAACATAGTAGTTCATGATCCCATATAATTTTAAGATTATTTTTATTCATTGAATTTTTTTTTACTCCACTAATTTATCATAAAGTGATAAATTAGTGGAGTAAAAAATTCAACAAATAAAAAGAATCTTTGAAAAAAGAGAATTTTCGTTGGTCTGTTGAGAGTGAGACTGTAGCATAGCAGTACTCCTTAACAGTATAAATACAGAATAGGAGTGTTTGTTTGCCGGCTGGTTGTCATAACTCAGTGACTGAGCGTTTGTGTGTTAAGCAAGTAGTCCTGGGTTCGATTCCCGGTGGCAGGGAATTGCAGCGCTCTCCAGTGTGAAGGGCGCAGGGAGTATTTTTGAGTGTGAAAAAGTAGCACCATAGGGTGCTAACTGGTGCTAATTGGTAATTAGCACCCACTCATACCTTAGCATAATTAAAAGGCCTGCCCTCGCCTCCAAACAAATCCACTAATATGAGACATTGCGAACAACGTTAAAGTAATTTAAAGTAAAAGGCACATACAATATTATGTTGCTATCACAAGCCACAACATTACAGGGTACTAAAAAGTTTTTAAACACTTACTGGTGTGGGGTTGTAGTCTGCATACGTCAAGGAATAATATCCTCCATAAAATGTCTGTCTGAATACTTTGCTGTGGTTCTGCAAAGCACACACTCCGAGCTTATCCAACCACCTTTACAACAATATTGACAAATCAATGACAGAGTAATGTTTAAAATTCTATTTACATGAAACCATCTATAAAAGCATTAGAAAGTCCATTAGTACCATCACTCCATCCACTCGCTGTTTCACCCAGCCATAATTGTGCCTGAGGCTGAAGCTGGTCTTTCTGCATAATGGCTTCCCATGCTCCTGTAATTAAGCTATTCAACTCGTGGACATCAATGAAGTCACTTTCTTGTCCTTTCGGACCACTCATGTAATACCTAAATATAAATCAGAAGCCAATACAATTAAAAAAATATAGCTAGCTAGCCAGCCAACTGACCGACCGACCGACCGACCGACCGACCGACCGACTCTGACTGACTGATTGACTCACTGATTGACTGACTAACTGACTGATTGACTAACTGATTGATTGACTGACTGACTGACTGATTGACTCACTGATTGACTGACTGACTGATTGACTAACTGATTGATTGACTGACTGACTGATTGACTAACTGATTGATTGACTGACTGACTGATTGACTAACTGATTGATTGACTGACTGACTGACTGACTGATTGACTCACTGATTGACTGACTGACTGATTGACTGACTGACTGACTGACTGACTGATTGACAGACTGATTGACTGACTGACTGATTGACTGACTGATTGACTGACTGACTGACTGACTGACTGACTCACTGATTGACTGACTAACTGACTGATTGACTAACTGATTGATTGACTCACTGATTGACTGACTGACTGATTGACTGACTGACTGACTGATTGACTGACTGACTGACTGACTGACTGACTGACTGATTGACTCACTGATTGACTGACTGACTGACTGACTGACTGATTGACTGACTGATTGACTGATTGACCGACTAACTCCTATGGTCTCTTTATTTTAAAAAAAAGAAGGTATTTGTGACCACTACCATGGTAAAAACAACATTGTTGACTTATCTGAGTACTCACCATTCAATATATATAGCCACTTACTGGTGATAGGTAACAGCATAAAGAATTTTGTCAACATCATTCAAAAACCTATGAGACAACAAAGTATTTTTTTCATTCTAAAGTCAATATATATACAATAAATTATATATGTTATATGTATGTGTGTGTGTTGAAGCTAAGATTACGTGCCTTCTGAAGTAATTACAATACAAGTTGATATTCTTTATGAATTACATACCTGGTAAACAAATTGTCACTTTGTGTGATGGAGGCTGAGTCAGGACCAATAACGTTAGCCTCATGCCATCCCACATCTTTTAACATTTTGTAAAGGGCACGAAAAGCATTCGACAATCTTTTTACTTCAGATTCTCCAACACCGGATGGTTCTACACAAAACATAGTAACCAATTTCAAAGAATAAACGTATGGCACAACTCAAACATAATTCTAAGAATTAGCATTAGTTCAATATCTCTAGCTGGATTTATACTAAGAAAATGACATTGCTAGATGAACTTAAAAACAAAACAAAAAACTTCAGATATTTCTCCTCACCATTGCCTAGCTCCCATCCCAGTAAGGAATAACCTTTGGTCATCGTATACTTAACCAGCTCTTCCGCATTCCTGCTGTCCCATGAACCGTCACTATTCTGTAGACTAATGCTGAGACCAAACACTAGCTCCCACCCTGCAGTCTTCACAAACTCATTCAAAACATCCCAGTCATGTTCAGAAATGTTGAAAGTGCTGAATTCCACACATCCTAAGCCGCTCGTGCAAGAACTCCTTTTCATCAACCAATTATATTTTGGAATTGTTTTGTTGCTAGGTACAAAAACTCCAAAATCTTGTGCAGTGCCACCCACTCGTAGAGTTGTAGGTCCAAGACCCTTTGCCAACGTGACGAGAAGTGGATTGGTCAAGTTCACGCTCCCCCAGTGATTACGCATTGCATTACTGTCGATAGTGACACACAGATATCTTTCACTGGTTGTAAAATGTGCCACATTCAAGTTAACTCCTACATCTTCAGCACCATCCTATTAACAATTAAATCAACACTTGAAGGTAAGAGAGAGGAAAATATAAGAAAAATGGAAGGAAGGAATGAAGGAAGAAGGTAATAGCTAGTAAAAAAAAAAGAGCTATGAAATTATTGTACTTTTGCAAAAGATACCATTCACCATTAATTAGCCAACAGTAAAGGAGCATTCCTCCCAGATTCGTTATTTCTTTTGAGTCATCAGTATAGCTATGAACTTCCATTCCGTTTGGCACGGAGAGCGTTCAACATTGAATTACCTCAGTAGCATTCAACACAACCGCCATAACTTACTGATTTCGGGAGCGCGAAAGGAAAAAGAACCAACACGACCGCAGCCAAATACTTTTTACCCATCTTCTTTACCACCACAGAAAAGGAGAGCTCGGTGAGGCCGAGGCTTAGTCCGGATGCGGTTGGGGGTGTGGTCAGACGTGAGTGGATGTGGTTGTAGCCGCAAAGCCCGGAAACCTAAAAATTTGGAAATGCAGGAGAAAATTTTTGGGCAGTACTGATGACCCATGGAACCTACTGATACATGGAACACACTCCTCTGTGCCCCACCAGGTCAATAAACACTTCCACCATAAACAAATGATGCAATAACTTCATATTTGACAGAAACATGTACATTAATTTTTTGAATATAAAAAAGTAATAAAAAACATTTAGAAGTTAATTGTTCAGGAATCGTGCATGCATGCAGATGCTCGGACATCTTTGAAGACCACAAACCCAAACGACAGTGGTGGGAGGGGCACTTCAGTACTGGGTGGAGCTGCGACTGGAGGCAGGTCTGGGAGCACGGAGGGAGATTCCATTGACAACACCTTACCATTCAATGCCACTTTCCTACAACAAATTGATTGATACATATCTAATTGCTACCTCGTCACAAAAGAAATTAAATATATTTGTTAAATGTTAAATAACTAAGTGCATCACTTCTCCCAACGTATCCAAGTACAACACGACCATTCTTCTCACTTGCTCAGTAATCCTGCTCTATCTCCAGGCTCCAACCAGTACACATCTCGGCTAGAACTTGCCATTTCTGCATCACTGAGATGCACGAAAGCTTGAGTGGTGTGTATATTGAGGACATACACCACAACAGCTCCAGAAGCGTAGCCTGCCGCTGACCTGGCACAATGTGCATACATCCTAGTCATGCGACCAGACTCCAAACCGTTGACAACTTGCAGTACGTCAGGCCCCACTAGCCTCACGTACAATAGAGACAGCCAATAGTCCTACACAGAATGTCGTGTTTACAACAGAGTTAACACATGTGTTCAAGTAACATACAGTATTGTTAATTGCAAGTTGAATATTAAATAACATGTGCTAACACGTTATGTCATAAAACAAACTCTTGAGAAATCTACCGGACCATTTGCAAACTGAACTTAATGTTCCACGAGTTTTGAGTTATCTATATACATAGCTACCTACAAACCTAAGTCTTGTTAATAGAATAATGACACTACCTTACACACTATAACCCTAACAAACATTAGGAGATGTTTTTTGTTTGTTGTTTTTCAGAGTAGAGATGGCAACTAACAGGAGTTGGAGATTCATCATCGTTTGTCAAAGAATAATATCCTCCATGAAATGTCTGTCTGAACACTTTAGAATGGCCGGATACAGCAGCCAGACCCAATTTATCCAGCCACCTACAACCAAATAACACACACACACACACACACACACACACACACACACACACACACACACACACACACTGTTATAACAAAATACAGGTACAAAGTACGTTTGTGCCTTTAGTCATTATAGCAACATTCTTCTAAATTAAAATCAGGTCAAGTTTTATATACGCTGCTTCAGAGGGAACTACTGTTTTTAGGGTTCCTGAAGACCCTAGATTGCAGCGTCCCAAGCGCAGCGAGGGCGCTACACTTAGGATCTGAGGGACCCTAAAAACAGTAGTTAACAATTGCCTGCAGCGCCTAATTAATTTAGAACCTAGCAACAGTTCCTAACAACACAATTGGAGGTACTCTAAATATAGAAGCCCTGCCCTGAAGGTGGGGCACTACATATAGAAGCCATGCCCTGAAGGTGGGGCACTACATATAGAATCCCTCCCTGAAGGACCTAAGACATTTAAAGTCCTTCCATCACAATACAAAAACTACAGTAGCTATGTTCTAACGGTTATATAAACAGAGAAAACTGCTATTATTACATCCCATATAATAAGAGTTAAAAAAACAACAACAAAAACTAGCTTACTCTCTGAATCACTATAGTTAGCTATTTCTTTGTTCTCTTCTTACTCCTCCACTTGAAAACTTACATGAAGCCTGCAAGGTACGCATCAGACAGACCTACAGCACCTCCACCATATGTACTTGAAGTCTCTCCTAGCCACAGTTTTGCCTGAGGCTGCAAGCTGCTTGCTATGGTTGCAGCATCCGCAGCTTCGTGAGCAAAAGAATCCAGCACAAATGAACTGGTAAAATCCTCTTTTGTGGCTGATGTTGAAGACTTGTAGTAACTGAGAAATTAAAAACAAAACAACAAAACATCAGCATACAACTAACCAAATGGCTGCTATGGCCTCAGGCAAACAGTAGACTAACTAACTTACCTATGATAGGTGACTGCATGAAGAAGGTCTTCTTTGGTGCTATTAAGAAAACTATAAAAATATATATATTTTGGATAAATAAATAAAATAGATAAATAAATTAAGAACAATTTATTTTGATGGTAGAGTGTATAGCTATACACTGCGACCGAATGCAACGTTTTAAAGGAGCTTCCAGGAGTGGACCCACATCGATTTCTTCAACACACACAAATGCACAAAAAAAAATGCAAATTCTATTGCTGCCGCTAGGCAGTCAGGCGCACCTGGCAGAGCCAGGATGCCTGTGCACTAAGCAGGCACTGTGAGCCGTGCAAGCAAAGCTCATAGAGCTGGGCTAGGAACTCGCAGGAGAACAGGCCTTTCCTCGCAGCAAGTGGTATGGATACCTGAAGTCCCACCTGGACCATTGCTGTTTCATGAGAAAAGGTCTTGAATTTTCATCCCAGCAAATGCCAGGTACCCAATCACAGCTGGGTGGACCGGTGGGGCTGGTGGGAGGCAGATGGAAAACCAGATGGAAAATTGCCAGAGTAGGGCTTGATGAACTATGGGACCTCAGGCCCTATGCCAAGGGACACAACCACTACACCACACAGCCACCCCACCACACACACTCGCGCGCACACACACATACAGTACATGTATATATATATATATATATATATATATATATACACATACCAAAATCTCAATTGATGAGACTAATTTGTGAGAAGTTCAATTTGCTCGCCCAATAAGGATTGACAGTGCACTACTTGCAATTAATTCATCAATAATGAACACATCCTGATGTCTGAGAGTATGGTAACATACTCAAACTTAAATACCTTTACCATTCATCAATATACAAATAATTGTTCTAATGAAGTTAAGTGTAAAAAACAACAAACACAAAATGTCGGCGGTACCAATAGCCAATCCAATTATCAGCTAGTCAGTAAGTTGATGCTCAAGCTTTTATTCTATTGCTTCTGTCCTGAATTGTACTACATACATACTTAGATTCCTGCCGGCTACAAACAGCTAGATTAGATTCCTGCCGGCTACAAACAGCTAGATCAGAACAGCTCAACTTCACTCACTTGGAATAGTAGTTGCCTCCACTGTACAGAGTGGCAGTGTCCGGCCCTGCTAAACGTATGTCTGGCCATCCGACTCTACTCAGCATCTGATGAAGGATGCTGAAGTCTTCGGCCATTTTTTCAGGTGTGATTATCTTCATGTATAGACTATCTAGCTCTAAACAATAATTATACATAATATACAATTACATCCACAATACATAAAAATATGCAACACATATGTACGTATCTAATGCATACATCAACTAGAATTTGCCAACTCATATCGTTAAAGGCTATACCATTTCCTAGTTCCCATGCCAACAAAGAGTATCCTTTTGCCATAGTGTACTTCACAAGTGCCTCTGCATTACTGCTGTCCCAAACGGCATTCTGCCAGTCTTTGGTGATGTAGATATTCAGACCAAACACTAGCTCCCATCCTGCTCCCTCGACAAACTCATGCAGCAAATCCCAGTCTTTAGTGGACCAAGTGAAATTGCTTTCCACAAAGTTGTCTTTACCATAACAAAACAAAACAAAAATCAAGATTTTGTATGTATAATAATAATAATAATAATAATAATAATAATAATAATAATAATGATAATAATAATAATAATAATGATAATAATAATAATGATAATGATAATAATAATAATAATAATAATAATAATACTAATAATAATAATAATAATAATAATGATAATAATAATGATAATGATAATAATAATAATAATAATAATAATAATAATAATAATGATAATGATAATAATGATAATAATAATAATACGGAACTACTTTCTTACCTCAATTCCCAGAGTGCTGGTATTTTCTGTAGTCTCTGACTATCTGAATTAGCAGTAGCTTTTGACAACAAACACTCGTAGCTACTAAAAAGGCCGTGTTTTTTTTTAATTACGTCTGGTAAAGGGTTCAATACCATAGTAACCATTGGTCATAACATTTTGCGACTCGAAAAAGCAAGAAGTTCTAAAGAATTACTGCACAGTGTTGAATCTAACAGTGAGTTTTTAAGACCTAAGTGCGTCTTATGTCATTCAGAAACAACCTAACGCGAAGGGGTTAACAATTAATTTCCTTGAATGATAAGGGATCGCTAAACTGAAAGATTCAGTTTAGTGGAGGTATGGGAAGGGGTAGACCACGAAGCAAACACAAAAATACGAGGGTCAAAGTACAAAATGACATACGTACGTCCACACATATATATAAACAAATAAACATCCCCGATTTTCAATTGTGTTACACCTGAGAGTGCCTCGCTCGTTTCGCTCACTCGCCAATAATACACTTGTGTATCAGTAACAACGATGACGACAACGGTGAACGACAGTGTGTGTATTCATGAATAATTCATGAGCTTTGTACGGTTAGGGCCATCACATTCAGTAGAAAGTGTTGGTTAATTCTAAAAACCATGTGCAATAGATGAAGAAAGGCGGCACAGGTTTCAAAAAGGAAGGCGAAAGTACGAAAGAGAGGGTAAAAGGTGATTAATCGTAACTAAAAAGCGGTTGGAATCGGCGAGGTAAGGTGGCGTAGGTTTAAAATGGAAGGGAAGAGAAGGCAAAAAGACGAGCGGTTAATTGTAGCTAGCTAAAAAGCAGATGGAATCGATGAGTAAAGACCGGGGTTAGTTTCCAAAAGGAAAGTGAAAGTATGAAATAGAAGACAAAAGTTTCTCAAAGTATGACAGAAATTCAGAAGCAGGAGCGATAGACAAAAGGGGACTTCATGACTCAAGAAGAAGAGCTGAAGAAAGGAGAGGTGGGGTATAAGAAAAGATCAGATAGTTTAGAAGGAAAAAAAAAGAGCTGGAGAGGAAACTTATGCAACCTTAACCCATGGTAGAGAATGATAACTGAGCAAGATAACTTGTGCTACTGCATTCTTACTTTACAATAAATCAAGCGCCATTATGTGGCGGGGTACTTGCTAGTTACTTTATATTATGTGTCTCACTCTATTTCGTCCAAAATATTCTTCTGTGTGCAATATAAACACTCTTTGTGGTACAATTTTAAGTCTTTTTGTGTAAGTAGTTGGAGGGGATAACAGTTTTAATCCATGGCAGTTACCACAGCAATTATGGTATAAAGAGGATTACTAGCCCGAGTGCAGCAAACAAATTCTACAAGGCGACACTTCGTGAAATTTCTCGCAGCACAAGTACTATTTATCCAAATGCCAGTTTTCTATGCTATCATAGTATGTTAATACTATAGCCAAAGTTCATTTCTGCAGCTAAGAAAAACATAATCTTGTATTACACTTTCGTCAAAGAAATTTTTTCCTTATGATTATTCTATTATTCATACTTTTCTTACTATTGCTAAATAGCATTGCACTGGAATTTCGCCACAATATTGCCTAGCAGATAAAAGTGCAGCGAGGTCACGTAGAGATCGCCGTGACCAATCATATCATTATTTAAGTCTTCCACTGCTGTGTTTTTTTTTGTATTGAAAAATGACTTGGCTATGATATTACAAAGAATACAATATGCGAGGACCGAACTTGTGAACCACCCATAATGGCCATAGTGTTCCCACGTTGCATAGTGAGTTCTTCGTGTTAATTTACTTACCTTTGCGTTTCTCGTCTAATTGCTTGAAGCGATTACTGTCTGGGACAAAATATGCAAAGTCCTGATCAGTGCCCCCAATTCTCAGAGTCACTGGGGAAAGTCCCTTTGCCAAAGTATTAAGCAGTGTTGAGGTGAGATTAATTCCATCCCAATGATTTTGCAGTGCATGACTATCAATAGTAACACAGAGGAATCTATCATCCACTCTAAATAGAGCAGACTTAAGATTGACATCTAAAGTAGCCACTTCATCTCCAGGTAGAATGTCCTACAAAACATTAATTAACACTGCATGACTGGCCACACTGGGTTAGAAGCTGTAGTTCCAGATAAGTAATTTTTTTATTCTACTCAATACTGTACATTACTTTTTGTTGGTACGTCCAGATGCCAGACAACAAGCTAAGAAATACCAGCGACGATAAAAGAATAAGCTTTGGTACTTCCATAACAATGACTACGTACGCACGGAGCCAGCAAGTGTAGTGGCCAGGTATTAAATTCACAAGTTGCCGGAAACCACAACAAAGCAAGCGGTATGCTTTCGTAGTAGGTACAATTTGTAGTCTCGCGTGGCGTACTTTACCAACTTCTGCCAAGTACAACTGGTAAGCAGCTTCACAATTAGGCTCTGATGGAATGAAATTAATACAACCCTGTCCACGCCTGCGGCCACGTTAATGATATTCTTGTAAACCTCTGATGGGGTTACCACCAGTAAGAAATACCCCTTATAAGGTAGCAGCATACATCTACCTGTCATTCTGTAGCCCCACATGACACTTACTGAGAACAATATCACAGAAACATCTCTAGGACTACACCATTATACTGTACTAGCCACCTTCTCTACACACTTAGTTTGAAATTCATCAGCAATTTTTAAAATAAATTTTAAAATTAATTTAAAAAATATAAACATTAGTGTTTTTCTTTGTAGCTAGCTGGCGGGAAGAATATGAACTAGACAAATATTGACTGAATTTAATACCATTACATAAAATTCATTTAGCTTTCTTTTTGGTTTCTTTCTTATGAGAAGAATTGAGTTTGCTGTGTAGAAACAAATAAAGTAATCCAGCATTAGTAGAGTTGCCAAGAATCTTCTCTAGCTGACCCTCACTGAGGGACATGAGTTCTTGTAGGTCACACACTTTGTCCATCACATACCTAAACGAAACCATGAATGATGATGAGGTGCTACATGAATTTAACTTATTGGCAAGCGAGTGAGACAGTATTAGGGGTGGATAATGCAAAACTGGGTATATATTACATATGTGTATGGATGATACATATGCCCCTTGCTTGACCCCAGTTACTACAGCATTGCTCTAGTTTTACTGGCTCAAAAATTGTGACAGGATTCCTGCGCTTGTTTTTCAAGTCACAAAAAGTTGCTGCGAACGGTTACTATGGCATGAAACCCTTTACCAGATGTACATTAAAAAAACTTCGCCATTTGGGGGGCTGCGATAAACTAAAGGATTTCATTTAGTGCAGTATGGGGATGGGGTCAATCACCATGTGAACACAAAAATGTGAGGGTCAAAGTACAAAATGGCATATGTACGTATGTACTAACAAACAAATACATATCCCTGATTTTCGGTTGTGTTACCCTACCCATATTATAGCGTATCGCTCACTTCACTCACTCTCTAATTATTCATTTGATACAGGAAAATATGATGAGTCTGCTGGCTTAGTATATACACATGTGCCTACAGCACTCGTGGAAATACAGCTAATAGGACGAGTGATATTCTGCAGTATCCAATGTATAATTTATTATGTGTGAATACCATATAGACGAATTTCTTGTGCAATAAACACTTGTATAACCTGGGAACGTAATAACCCAAAGTGATAACTCTGAACATAGGTGATTGGCGAGCGAGCGAGACACTTACAGGGGTAACACAATCGAAAATCGGGGATGTCAGTTTATTTATTTATTTATTTATTTATTTGTATATATGTATGGACGTACGTAAGGCATTTTTGTACTTTGACCCTCGCGTTTTTGTGTTAGTTCGGTTGTCGACCCCGTCCCAAATTGCACTAAACA
>WLWI01001369.1_pt1 | contig 21176 bp, 16 predicted proteins | sample 6701501 | NCBI WGS metagenome assembly WLWI01 (sample SAMN12718690, study PRJNA515312) | sponge metagenome | isolation source: marine sponge | host: Mycale hentscheli | place: New Zealand: South Island, Marlborough, Capsize Point | collected 2014-11-01 | reverse complement strand
TAAATCGAGTTTTTGCATGTTTACCTTCCGCGTCAGTCTGTACCAGTCGCTCTCCTGATAGCATGACATTTTTTTTCAAACTTATGTTTACAATATACTCGTCCTTGCCAATATCGCCTTTCAGTAAAGCTAAATATTCTTTTTCGGCCTGATGACTCCTTAACGCTTCATGTAATCGTTTCAAGCCGACTGAGCTCTTACTGAGCAACAAGCAACCAGATGTATCTTGATCAATTCGATGAGCCAATTGTAAGTTCTCATCCTCCGATCGTAGATGACGTAATGCTTCTATAACCCCAAAACTGCGGCCGGTACCACCGTGAACTACAATGCCTGATGGCTTGTTCAGCGCGATAATATGTTCATCCTCATATAAAAACGCAGACTTAATCATGTCCAACATGTAGGCAGGTGGTCGCACCTCAGACTCTTCAACTCGCATAGTCACCGGCGGAATACGGACTACGTCGTCAACCTGTAAGCGATAACTTTGTTTCACCCTGCCCTTATTTACCCGAACTTCACCTTTCCTCAGCATTTGATATATGCGTGTTCTCGGCACACCTTTTAACTGACTCATGAGAAAATTATCAATCCTTCGAGTATCGTCGGCAGAATTGATGATTATTTGTCGAACAGGGCTTTTTTTATTAGAAATCCGTGACATAGTTTAATTTGAGCATTGCGAAAAATGGCAATGTTGCTATATTACCAAGTTCCTATTGGTCGTGTAGACCGAAAGGTGATCTGTAGGTTAGTCGTATTGATTACCTACCCCTGACGAGCTGAGTTGGCAAACACTTGTGGTGTGGATGGCTGAAGATTCATCTACTAGCCTCCACCACTCCTCCGCTCCAGTGGTATGTCCTTGGATAACGACACCGCAGAAATTGAGCTCTAGATCGTAGATACTGGATTATAGCTGACTGTTGCTAAACTAACATCGTCATGCTGCCAGGTATATCTGACACGACTTGAGAAACAGGTTAAATCGCCGCATATTGAAAAATAGCAATGCGCGGCCAACTGGGCTCCCACTAAATTATTGCACATAACACACTGCACCAATTAGCAGATGTGACTATGGCAGGTGGTAGAGCACATGCTTAAGGACACTGTACAATGAAAAGAATGCTGATAAACGCAACTCAGCCCGAAGAGTTGCGTGTTGCACTTGTGGACGGGCAACGCCTCTACGATCTTGATATTGAATCAAGTCGACGTGAACAAAAAAAATCCAACATCTATAAATGTCGCATTGTGCGGCTGGAACCAAGTCTGGAAGCTGCATTTGTAGACTATGGTTCAGAACGTCATGGATTTCTTCCCTTTAAAGAAATAGCCCGAACCCTGTTTAAAAATGGTGGTGGTGATGGCCGTTTCAATATTAAAGATGAACTTGAAGTTGGTCAGGAATACAACATTCAGGTCGAAAAAGAAGAGCGTGGCAATAAGGGAGCTGCCTTAACTACTTTTATCAGCCTGGCTGGACGCTATCTCGTCTTAATGCCAAATAATCCTCGAGCTGGGGGTGTTTCACGTCAAATTGAAGGAAGTGACCGTGCAGAGGCCAGAGAAGCAATGAGTGGTCTTGAAGTGCCACAGGGCATGGGATTGATTTTACGAACGGCAGGTGTAGGGAAAAGTTCGGAGGAATTACAGTGGGATATGGATTATCTCATGAGCTTATGGGCTGCCATAAGTGATGCCTCAAAAGAGCGTAGTGCTCCATTTCTCATCTACAAGGAAAGCGAGGTCATTATTCGCGCGATAAGAGACTATTTGCGCAAGGATATCGCAGAGATTTGGATTGATGACACCGATGTGTTTGACCGAGCACGTGAATTCATGCAACAGGTTATGCCGCATAACCTGAGTAAATTGAAACTCTATAAAGAAAACGATTCTTTATTCAATCGTTATCAAATCGAAGGACAAATAGAAACCGCTTTTTCACGCCAGGTAATCCTGCCCTCCGGAGGTGCCCTGATAATTGATCCCACAGAAGCGCTTACATCCATAGACATCAACTCGGCACGCGCGACTGGCGGCCAAGATATTGAACAAACGGCGCTAAACACCAATCTGGAGGCGGCTGATGAAGTTGCTCGCCAGTTGAGATTACGTGATCTTGGTGGCTTAGTTGTAATCGACTTTATCGATATGATGAACTCGCGTAATCAACGAGAAGTAGAAAATCGCTTGAAAGATGCCTTACGCATTGATCGCGCCAGGGTTCAGATTGGCCGTATATCGAGATTTGGTCTACTGGAAATGTCGCGCCAACGGTTACGCCCTTCTTTGGACGAATCAAGTCATATTCCATGTCCACAGTGCGATGGTCAGGGAACCATTCGTGGAACTGATTCATTGTCTCTTGCGGTATTGAGAATTATTGAAGAAGAAGCCATGAAGGATTCAACAGCTAAAGTCATCGCACAGCTGCCTGTAGAAGCCGCAACTTTTCTTTTGAATGAAAAGCGACAGGCTATTCGCGATATTGAGCTAAGACTGGATGTGGAAATTATTGTTGTGCCAACTGCGACTATGGTGATTCCGCACTATCGGGTCCATCGAGTTAGGCTTAGTGAGGCTGAACAAGCATCTAACAAAAAAGCAAGTTACCTTTTGGCGAATAGCGAAGAGGAAGCGGTTGAAGATCGTAGTAGCACAAAACAACGGCCCATGGAAAAACCAGCCGTCAAACAAGTTGTCCCTGAAAAACCAATACCAAACAACAATAAATCTGTCGGTGGATTCCTGACTCGTTTGATTAAGAGTATTTTTGGAGGCGAAAAAGCCGCAAAAGATGAAGTTACGAAAAAAACGAAAAATACAAATAATCAGCAACAACGTCGTCGTCGTCCACCCAGAAATCGCGACCGAAACCGGAATAATAATTCAGGCAATCGTCAGCAACAAAAGAATAGCAATCGTAATAATAATAAGAATCAAAATTCTTCGTCGGACAATAATAACTCGCGGCGTGAGGGCAACAACCAGTCGAATAATAATTCTCAACAAGGGCAAAAAGCTTCACCAAAGTCAGGGAGAAATAGAAACCGAAATTCCGGCAACCAACGAAATAATAATGAGCGTGGCGGACAAAACAATCGAAGACGTAATGCACAATCAGCGAATCAAAACTCTTCTTCAGCGGCTTCTGTACCTGCAAACGAACAAAGTGCAAATAAGAAGCAGACACCTCCCAATGCAGACAATGTAGGCAATATGGTGAGCCCTGAGGTCAGGTCACAAGTTTCAGAGCAGTCAGCCCCTGTAATAGAAAATGCAAAGCCAGTCGCCACACCTGTTACGAAAGAAAACGATGTTGGACAAGGCAGTCGTGATGACTCTCCTTCGACACCTGTTGCAGCACCTGTGCCGACTCCGGCAGCACCTCCAGCACCGGCGCCACAGGTTTCTACTCAACAATCCAGCACGGATACTACCTTGGTAAATCCTAAAAACCAGGAACCTGCTAAGCAGGAAGTAATCAAAAAAGAAACTGTTGTTAAAACGGAAGGAAGTTAACTGTTAGTGTTCGCGTGTTGCATGAAATGCTATATCAGGCCAGCGCTCCATAGTTAAGTTAAGATTTACCATTGAAGGAGCCAGATAGGTAAGGTGCTCTCCTCCATCCAAAGCTAAATTCTGAGACGCTTTTCGCTTAAATTCCTGTAAGAGCTTTTCATCGTCGCACGACACCCAACGGGCAGACGTGACAGGTATATTGTCATAGCTACACTCCACGTTGTATTCGTCTTTCAGGCGCCAGGCTACGACATCAAATTGTAAGCTGCCTATGGCACCAACAATCAGGTCGTTACTGTTCATAGGACGAAATACCTGTGTCGCACCTTCTTCACCTAACTGGATCAAACCCTTTAACAGAGCTTTCATTTTAAGTGGATCACGTAATTGTACTCGGCGAAATAACTCCGGGGCAAAATGTGGTATCCCTTGAAATGAAAGTATTTCTCCTTCGCTAAAAGAATCACCGACCTGGATGGTGCCATGATTATGTAAACCGATAATATCTCCTGCCCAGGCTTGCTCTGCTTGATCACGTTCTCCAGCCATAAAAGTCATGGCATTGGAAATTTGCATGTCTCGTTTTAAGCGAACATGTCGAAGCTTGATGCCCTTCCGATATTCGCCTGAGCAAATACGCACAAAAGCAATACGATCTCTATGAGCAGGATCCATATTAGCTTGTATTTTAAAAACAAAGCCGCTAAAACTATTTTCTGTTGGTAATACTTCCCGTTCTTCACACATACGTGATCTTGGTGCTGGGGCATGTTCGGCTAAGTAATCCAGAAAGTGTTCAACCCCAAAATTATGTAAGGCAGAACCGAAAAACACTGGAGTCTGCTCTCCCATCAGATATTCGTCTAATGAAAAAGCAGGACAGGCACCCTGAACCAGTTCAATTTCTTCACGCAGCTCGTCTAAATAGCTCCCTAACTCTTCAACAGCTTCATCGCTATCCAATCCACGAATAATTCGTGACTCGCCTGTTTTCGAGTAAAGCAGGATTTCATCTCTGAGTAAGTGATAAACACCCTTTAGTCGACTGCCCATACCAATTGGCCAGGTCACGGGTGTGCATTGAATTTTTAAATCAGATTCTATTTCATCTAGCAATTCGATAGCTTCTCGGCCTTCTCTATCAAGCTTGTTAATAAAGGTGATCACTGGGGTTGTACGCAATCTACATACTTCCATAAGCTTTTTTGTTCTCTCTTCAACCCCCTTTGCAACGTCAATTACCATCAGCGCTGAATCTACCGCTGTTAATGTTCTATAGGTGTCTTCGGAAAAATCTGCATGTCCTGGTGTATCTAGCAGGTTAATTATCTTGTTTTTATAATTAAACTGCATAACAGAACTGGTCACTGAAATGCCTCTCTCTTTTTCCATTTCCATCCAGTCTGAAGTGGCATGACGAGCAGACTTTCTCGCTTTGACGGTGCCAGCAAGTTGGATCGCGCCTCCATACAAAAGAAGTTGCTCTGTCACGGTTGTTTTCCCAGCATCTGGATGAGAGATAATGGCAAATGTCCGCCTAAGCGAGGTTTGATTAAGCAATTCAGACATAGAAAATATTAATGGGTGGAAATGAAAAGCGCCGTATTGTAGCTACATTCGCTTCTCAGGTACATCCAGTCTGGCGTAAAGGACAAAAATGTTTTGAATCTCTGATTGTCAGCCAGATCTTCATCGGCTGTGCTTTCCAGGATTATCTTTGTTGCAGGTAGGCCTGATACAACTCTCGACTTGCCAAAGGCTTCTCGCCTAGAAGGTTTTTAAGTGTTCTTCGCATCAAATGCTTAGCTTCCTCAAGAGAAGAGATCTCATCAAATTGTTCTTTATCCAAACCCAACAATGTACTACCGGTAATTTTGATACTTGCTATATTTACTGGTTTATTGGAAACAGGTCCCTGATCTGGCAAATAATAGTAATCCTGTTCTGGTCTAATAGGAGCTCCGGTATCAACTTCGTGATCCAGCACCAAACCGTAACCAAGTGCATTCAGCAGATGTTTTTCAAAATAACGAAGGGTAAGCATTTCGGATTCACCATGTGATAGCCTGGTCAAAGCCATTAGATAGGATTCGAACAATTCAGGATGAGATTCATGCTTATGTAATAAGCGTATTATCAACTCGTTCAGATAAAAAGCAGCGAGTACCTGCTCACCTTTCAGCTTAAAATCTTTCCCATTAGCCTCTATATCGGTCAGTGTGCCCATTTCCCCCCGGGCACTCCAGCTAATATTCAAGCTCTTGTGTGTCTGGAAAAGTGCCTGTGAATTCTTCTTGCTGCGCCTCGCCCCTTTGGCAACCAGACTAATTCTCCCGTACTTGCTTGAGAATACGTCAAGAAGCAAGCTGGTCTCGCGATAAGAACGTTTATGTAGAATAAAACCAGGGTGTAATGCAGCACGCATAAAGTACGCTCTGGTACCTAGCTTTCAAAACCAAGTTGTTTCATGAGATTCTGGTCATCTGACCAGTTTTTCTTCACTTTCACCCATGTGCGTAAATATATCTTTTCATCAAACAATATCTTCATATCCTTTCTAGCCTGCTCCCCAACAGATTTTAAAACGCCTCCATCCTTACCAATGACAATTGATTTTTGACTGGCACTTTCTACCCAAATCATTGCGTGTATTGTGAGTCCCTCAGCTTCACGAACAAATTTATCTATCGTCACAGTAATTCGATAAGGTAATTCGTTTCCCAGCTTACGAATAAGTTTCTCACGAATAAATTCTGCAGCAATGTATCTTTCGCTTCGGTCAGTAATTTGATCTTCGGGGAATTCAGCAGGCCTTTTGGGAAGCAGGAAGTGTATGGCTTCTTCCAGTACCTCAACATTTATCCCTTTACTCGCAGAAATCGGTATGACATCCGCAAATTGATTCAATTTCGATAATTTCTGAATATAGGGAAGCAGTAGTTTTTTATCTTTTGTCCTGTCAATCTTATTGATCACTAACAGAATTGGTATTTTGGAAGCATTGATTGCTGTCAGAATATCACTGTCCTCATCAGACCATTTTAGAGACTCAACAACAAAGATGAGTGCATCAATGTCCAACAGAGCATTCGCAATCTCTCTTTTCATATATCGACTAATAGCATCCGTGTACTTATTTTGTATCCCCGGTGTGTCGATATAAATGATTTGTTGGTCTGACGTAGTCTTAATTCCTAATAAGCGACGCTGAGTAGTTTGAGCTTTACGAGACGTGATGCTCAATTTCTGGCCAACAATTTTATTTAACAATGTTGACTTACCGACATTGGGGCGACCAACTATACTTACATAGCCACAACGAAACTCAGTCCCTGATGGCATATCACTCATTACTTTGTAAATAAACAAGGACTTTATGAGCGGCAGATTGCTCCGCTATTCTCTTACTGCCCCCTTTTGCACTTATTGACTCCGTCAGGCCATCGATTTGACATTCTACAGTGAAGGTTTTCTTGTGAGCTTCACCCTCTTCTGCAATTACATGGTATAAAGGTACTGTTAGTTTTCTGGCCTGTAAATATTCCTGTAACTCAGTTTTTGAATCTTTGGCCGTATCGTTCAAACTCAATTCATCAACGACTTCAGCATATACTTTCTGAATAAAAATACGACATTTATCAAAATCGCTATCCAGATAAATAGCGCCGATAACAGCTTCCAGAGTATTCGACAGTATAGAGTCTCTTCTCCAACCACCGCTTTTCATTTCACCTGGACCTAATTTAAGAAAGTCACCCAGGTCCATTTTTTTTGCGAGGCTGGCAAGACTCTCTTTCTTGACTAGTGAAGCACGAAGTCGGGTCAAAACGCCTTCTGGTGCGTCGTTGAATTTTTGATAGAGCAGATCAGCGATGACGAAGCCTAGAACAGCATCACCAAGATATTCAAGACGTTCATTGTTGGAAGAACTGGCACTTCGATGAGTGAGTGCCAGCTCCAGGAGTGCAGGATTATTAAATTGATAGTTAAGCTTGTTTACTAATTTAGCTGAAGACTCATCCACCCGCGCTGGGGCCTGTTAGCGGGAATTTCTTGTCATATGTCAATACAAACTCAACTTCAGCAAAAAATGGACTTCTTGACTCGTAGTGCATTCGAAGCATTTTGGGCTCCCCTTTTTTCTTCGACTTTTCTACTGTCAGATGCTCCTTTAAGTTCTTTTTAGTAAATCGATTGATATTCGTTACCGCGATAGCCGCAAAAAAAGGCTTTGCCGCGGATTTAGTGGTTAGCTTGGCTGCATCCGGCCGGGCTATCATCGTATTCATGACGGAATCAATCTGGATTTTTTCGTTAAAAAGTGGAAACAACCTTAAAGCTATTAGCACCACACCAGCCGCAACAGCCAACATCAATACAATGCCAATTGCTGTAATTCCACTCTGATCCTTTATCATTCTTCTCATGATCTTGCCCCTTTTCAGTATAAAAGTTAGTTAGCGCAACGATGTTCCAATTCTACTCCACTCAACATTCCAACTCGGTACGTACCACCATTTGCTATTACTCCAGTTCATCCAGACAAAAAAGGCCCGCCCCATCAGGTTTTCATCAGGGACGAATCCCCAGAACCGACTATCCTTACTGTTGTCACGATTATCACCGAGAACGAAATAATGGCCTTCAGGGACAATTTTTTCAACAATTTGTGAAGGTCTTTGTGGATTAAGAAGGATCTGGTGGTCTTTTTCACCCGTTGACGCTTCCAATAATTGCCATCCATCCATATTTTTACCAGGGCCGTCATCTCGATAATGACCGTTGTACTTCTGCCTGTCAGCTACACCATTGATATATAGGGTTTTATTAAAATAGGCCACTTTATCTCCGGAGACAGCGACAACTCGTTTTATGAACGGGATTCTCGGATCTTCCGGGTAGCGAAAAACAATAATATCGCCTCTTTTGGGTGTTTCGTTGGCATTTATTTTGGAATTGAGCACTGGTAGACGTATTCCATAGTCAAATTTGTTCACCAGGATAAAATCACCAATCAACAGGGTAGGCATCATGGCCGCGGATGCCATCCGAAATGGTTCAACAATAAAAGATCGGAGAATAAGAACAATAAAAAACACAGGAAAAAATGACCGTGCATAATCCACTATGAGCGGCTCTTGCACGGTTTTAACACTTTCTTTTTTCTTCAATGATTCAGTATCATCTTTGGATTTACGTAGACCGCTGAAAAACCAGGCATCTATCGCCCAAATACTGCCACTAACAAAGGTTAGAATTACCAGTAAGGCTGAAAAATCGAAATTCATTGTTGTGTGTTCCTGATAATCATGAATCTTTACCCACATGCAGTATGGCCATGAAAGCCGCTTGTGGAATTTCAATTGATCCAAATTGTTTCATTCGTTTCTTGCCTGCTTTTTGCTTTTCCAATAACTTGCGTTTTCTACTGATATCACCACCATAACATTTAGCTGTGACATTTTTACGCAGCGCCTTGACATTCTGTCGTGCTAAAATTTTCGAACCTATCGCTGCCTGTATTGACACCTCATACATCTGCCTGGGGATAAACTCCTTCATTTTTTCAGTTAGCTCTCGCCCTCGCCTCTCTGCGACCGTCTGATGAACAATACAAGAGAGAGCATCCACGCGCTCTGTATTTATTAATATATCAAGCTTTACAAGCTTTGCCGGTTGATACCTGACGAAAGCGTAATCAAATGATGCATAACCACGACTGACTGATTTCAGACGATCAAAAAAGTCCAGGACAACCTCATTCATCGGCATTTCAAACGATAAAGAAACCTGCTTGCCAACATATTGCATTTTCTTTTGAACACCTCTTTTCTCTATGCATAAGGCCATTACATTCCCAAGGTATTCCTGGGGCAATAGTATGTCAGCGTTGATAATTGGTTCCCTGATCTCCTTGATGCGATCTACAGCGGGCAATTTAGCAGGGTTATCTATGTAGACAACTTCACCATTAGTCGTCTCAAGTTCATAGATAACTGTTGGTGCGGTGGTGATCAGGTTAAGGTTGTATTCTCTTTCCAGGCGTTCTTGAATGATCTCCATGTGCAACATACCCAGAAACCCACAGCGGAAACCAAAACCAAGTGCTTGTGAAGTTTCCGGTTCGTAGTGAAGTGCAGCATCATTAAGACGAAGTTTAGATAATGCATCTCGAAATGATTCATACTCGTTCGAATCTACAGGAAACAATCCTGCAAAAACGCGAGGTTGGATCTTCTGAAAACCGTCCAGGGCGCTTAGAGCCGGCTCTGATGCGAGCGTAATGGTATCACCTACCGGGGCCCCTTCAATTTCTTTTATACCAGAAACAACATATCCCACTTCTCCTGTCGAAAGGTACTTTTTAGGCAAACGCTTCGGCGTAAAAACGCCTAACTCATTTACTTCATAATCCTGACCTGTAGACATAATTTTGATTTTCTTACCTACCTGTAACTGGCCATCGAATACCCTCACCAGAGAGACAACACCCAGGTAATTGTCGAACCATGAATCTATTATTAACGCTTTCAAGACTGCATCCCCATTTCCCTTCGGTGCAGGCACTAAATTTACTAACTGTTCCAGTAATTCGGGCACGCCCTGACCCATTTTTGCGCTAATTTTCAATATATCACCGGTATCTAAACCAATTATCTCCTCAATTTCCTGAGCAACTCGCTCCGGCTCAGCTGAAGGCAAGTCAATCTTATTTAATACTGGCACAACCTCCAAGTCCTGCTCTATCGCGGTAAAACAATTTGCAACACTTTGTGCTTCTACCCCTTGTGCTGCGTCAACCACAAGCAAAGCTCCTTCGCAGGCAGCTAATGAACGCGATACTTCATAGCTAAAATCGACATGTCCAGGCGTATCAATGAAATTCAACATGTAGGTATGTCCGTCAAGTGCTTTATAATCCAGTGAAACGCTTTGAGATTTGATAGTAATGCCGCGCTCTTTTTCCAAATCCATGGAGTCCAGAACCTGAGCCTGGGCACCCATTTCACGCTCACTTAAGCCTCCGCACAGCTGAATAATGCGATCAGACAAAGTAGATTTCCCATGATCTATATGGGCAATAATGGAGAAATTTCTTATAAATTGCATACTGCTTGCGTTAAAACCTGTATTTGTAAGGACTTAAGTGATTTGCTTTTGTTAAATGCAAAAACGCGGGGGATTCTAGCCTATCTTAACAATAAACATAAACAGAAATTGAAGGAATTCCAAAATTAAAACTCCAGACATCTAATCTATTTCGTTAGCCAGAAACGACTCAAGTGCATTCATGTCAGGCGCAAGCTCACAAATTACCGTATTACCAGCAACAAGCACCGGCAATCTGGCACCATAGAGATGTTGCAATTCCGGGTCGCCACCAATATCAATAGAATGAAATACTACACCCTTTGCTGGCAATACTTTTTGCAAGGCTTCTTCCATTTCCAGACATAAATGACAGTCTTTTGCCGTGTACAGAAACAGCTCTTTGTTCACGAATCGTCAGTAATTTTCAAGGCCAGAAAAATAGGTGTTCCTCTACGCTGGATTAGAACAGGTATTGATTTCCCCTTGGGGAGTTCAGCCAGGATTTCCTCAAAATGTTGAGCATTCTTAACCTTGGTGTGATTTAACAACAGCATGACATCGCCGGGATAAACACCCGCATTTTTTGCCACACCATCGTTAACTTCTTCCACTATTACACCATGTGCAGGCAGCCCAAGCTTTTTGCGTTTAGCATCGTCAGGTGTTTTTACAGTAATATTAAGACTGTTCGCAGCCTGTCTATCTGTTTCCACGGTAGTTGCTATCTTTAGTTCTTCCTCATCAGGAAGCTTTTCAATTTTAACTGTTAGTGTTTTTTTCTTACCCCGGCGAATGACTTCGATTGGAATCTTGCTACCAATTTTGCTATTCCCTACTAATGGTGGCAAATCCGACGAAAAACCAATTTCTTTATTATTAAAACGAATGATCACGTCAGCCTCTTCTAAACCAGCTGACTCAGCTGGACTGGAGCCCAATACTCTCGTAATCGCTGCACCATGAGGACGTTCCATGCCAAATGACTCGGCAAGTTCTCGAGAGACATCCTGAATCAAGACCCCTAACCAGCCACGGGAGACATACCCCTGACTGCGCAATTGCTCATATACATTTACCACTACATCTATAGGAACAGCGAAAGACAGTCCCATAAAACCACCTGTTCGACTATATATTTGTGAGTTAACACCAATCACCTCACCTTTCAGGTTAAACAGTGGCCCACCAGAATTACCGGGGTTGATAGCAACATCTGTCTGGATAAAAGGCACATAGTTTTCGTTTGGCAGGCTTCTACCTATGGCGCTGATAATCCCTGCCGTAACTGAGTGATTGAAACCAAAAGGAGAACCTATGGCTAACACCCATTCGCCGACCTTTAAATTATCCGACAAACCCAGTTTCAAAGTAGGGAAATCCTCGCCTTCTATTTTTAGCAAGGCGATATCGCTTCGTTTATCCATGCCAATCAATTCCGCCACAAGTTCACGCCTATCTTTGAGGCCGACTATAATTTCCTTGGCATTTTCTACAACGTGATAATTGGTGATCACATAACCGTCATCAGAAATAATAAATCCTGAACCCAGTGAAGATCGCTGACCATATGGCTGATTTTCGCGAGGTCCCTGTCCAAAATATTTATTGAAAAAATCATAAAAAGGACTGTCTTCGGGCACATCGGGGATATTCAGGTTAGGGGCACGAACTTTTGGTTTCTTTTGACTAGTGCTGATGTTTACCACTGCTGCGGAGTGTTGTTCGACCAGGGGTGTAAAATCGGGTAGTGACCTGGCAAAGCTAATCTGACTGTTCACAATCAAACAGCATGCGATTAGATAACAACTAAGTTTATATTTCATATTCTTTACTCTGGTTACAATTTTAATAATATTTGAGCAGGGTAATAGTGGCTAGGCAAGTATATACGCAATAAAATTCTAGAGAGGAGTTTGCAAACAGAAAGTAAGCAAGCTTATGTGCTTAAGGGTAAATCTACGGGCCAATTGATACAGAATTGGCCATTCGTTGTACTGTCGCTTGAGGAACCTCACCAACAGCCGTCACCTGATAACCATTGGCAATTTTAGCATAGGTATTTATGCCACCCATTTTAGATAAGCCCGAGCTAACCTCAATGGCAGCATCCATTTTCTCGATAAATATCGATACCATTGCTAAACCATCGGAGTAAACCATATGATTAACGGGTCGTTTACTATCTGTAAGGGGATACATTTCATGGTTGTTTTTTGTGAAACCACTAGGCATCCAGCCAACTTGCCACTTCCCTGCGCCTTTTTTTACGGATTTAGTCTCATCTGAGCTATTGTGCCATGTGAATCCGGCGCCGATGATAGATGGCTTAAGCATTTCATCCGAGACCGCCTCAAGAATATTTAATTGCGTGAACATTATCTGTTCAAGTAGCAAACCTGTTCGATTTTTCAACTCCGACTTCAGTAGAAAATTATTCTGCTGATCAATCCAAAATTGATAACCATAACGATAGGCATCTTTTGGTTTAATACTTACCACCCATGTGGGCCGACCAGCAACTCGATCTTCACCTATAATGGAAAACTGATAATTATTTACCAGGTTATCAATGGATTTTGGTAATTGCGAAGAAAGTAATTCTTTCGGTCTGCTTTTCGCTACGACTACGGCTTGATCATCTGGAAAAATACAGGTGACTGAATCTTTGTTGCGTATGACCTCCCGTGCAGCACCTGTTAATGAAATAAGTTTTTCTATCTCGCCGTTTTCATCTGCTTTGTGTATTAATCGCAGTGTATTCATCTGACCACCGCGTTGATATATGAAAACACCATCGTAATTCAACTTACGAACAGCATTAGACATATTGTTTATGAGTGTTTGTGCCGTTTGTCCGGGAATACCTTCTGCATTGATTGCAGAAATGGGCAACACAAGCAAATTTAATGAAAACAAACAGAAGATCAAATACCGACAGCTGCTAAACAATTCACTCATTCTTAAAACTGCAATTGCTAAACTCACGTTAATTGAAACCCTGTGCATGAAATCTCATCATTAGTGCTCGTGTGTTGACCTATGAAGTTATTTATTATTTTCGAAAGTAACTGTTCTGGCATAAGGCAACATTCCCTGAACTCCAGAATTAGTTCTATACTCATTATAATTAACCAGATAACTATTAAGCCTTGCACGTGTGTTCGCCTTGACCAATCTTAGCTGAGCCTCGGAGGGAGTGCTATTGACAACATTTTGTGGCGTAATGGTGTTCACATTCGCCTGAGGCGTAAAGGAGAGTAATTCCTGCCTCTGGTTCATTGTTCCTTCCTGATTCTGCTGGATACCAAGAATAGCCATTGCAGCTACAGAGGCCGCAATAGCGAATCCCGCCACTGGCTTAAGGAAAACATTATTCGTCGACCGGGCCTGAGGCGCTAGTACAGTAGGCTCACCGTCAATTTTCGCGGCAATTTTTTCTGCAAGATTGACATCGACAGACTCTGGAATATTCTGTTTTAAGCTATCACTGATAAGGTGATATCTCGCCAGAGTATTTTTCAGGGATGCCGTCTTTAACACATCGTCCAAAACACTCTCTGTGTCAGTATCCAACTCATTGTCAACCAGGGCAGATACATACTCTTTTCTTTGTTCACTCATTATCAATCTCACTCATCTAGTAACGGTTTCAGTTGCTTATCTACAGCTTCTCTTGCGCGAAATATCCTCGATCTGACAGTACCTATGGGACAATCCATTACTCCGGCAATGTCTTCATAGCTCATTCCATCTACCTCACGAAGCATGATGGCCATGCGCAGATCTTCAGGAAGATCATCTATCGCTGCAATGACTGTTGCCTGAATTTCGTCCCTCAAAAGCAGTCGCTCAGGAGTAGCCTTGTCCCTTAGAGCATCATTAGCCTCAATTTGTTCAATTTCAGATATATCTTGATCTAATTCACCTGCACGTCGAGCCTGTGTCGCAAGGAAATTCTTTGCCGTATTGACGGCAATTCTGTACAACCATGTATAAAAAGCGCTGTCGCCACGGAAATTTGGCAGTGCTCGATAGGCTTTTAAAAAGGCTTCCTGTGTAACATCGAGGGCGTCGGCATGGCTGCGCACAAAACGGGAAACGAGATTAACTACACGTTGTTGATACTTCAGCACCAGCACATCAAACGCCGCTTTCTCGCCACGCTTCACACGCTCTATCAATAATTTGTCCGTGTCGTTACTGCCCATTCAAGGCCTTCTTTAGCTTGTTATTTTGTTATCGAGAATGTGATAAATGATACGAGAAAATTAGTCTGCCAAGTACTTGCTCTCAATCCTCATAATCTATTAACACTATTAAATACAACGAGTTAGCTAAAGTAAATAATACAAATTCGCGGCCCAGATCTCTACATGAGAGTTAAAACCTTGCTTCAATGACCAGTTTTTCAATAGCTTACGTCCAAGTCTGGCTATGTTATCTCAATTACCAGGCGCTGACCAACGTCAAAAATTATCATCAATTTCTGCAATCTGGAGCAAATGACTGCTAGCTAAGAAATATCTGATTCTAAGCAGATTTCTTTGTGATATCTGCCGCTCATCTCTTTATTGCATAGCACTGCCAGACCAGAGCTTGATTTGGCTGGATGAGTGAGAGTTTAAACTGGCATTTATATTGCATTCTGTAATCCAAGAATTATCATCGAGGGATGAGTAAATGCGAAATACAATATTAAATATGGCTGAAATAAAAGACATTAATGACGCCCCTGGAGCGCAGCATACCCACCAGTCTTACCATTTTGGGGGTGATACTCCGGATGTCAGTGACAAATCGCTGCAATTAGCAACCATCCTCCAAAGTACGCTTGAGCTCAATAAGTTGCTGGAATTATTTGATGACGAACTCTCTACGCTAGTTAAGCACGATGGACTGAAATATGTAAATAAGGTGGAGGTACATACGGTCACTTTTGGAGAAGAAGCTCGTCACAGTTGTAGCTATCGTCTGGTGCTACTTGATAATGATATTGGCGAATTGACGCTCTATCGTCACACCAGGTTTGAGCAGGACGAAACTCTGCTCCTCGAAAACACTATTGCTGCACTGGTATATCCCCTACGAAATGCAATTCTCTACAAGCAAGCAGTTGAGAAGGCTTACCGGGATCCATTAACCGGTGTAAATAATCGCGCCGCGCTTGATAATGCTCTCGAACAGGAGATCAATCTTGCTCAGCGACACGAAACACCGCTATCTATCATTATCCTCGATGTTGATATGTTTAAGCGTGTCAATGACACCTATGGCCATATAGCCGGCGATGCTGTTCTTAAGCGAATTGCAGAATCTATGACAGAATGTGCACGTGGCAGTGACGTGATCTATAGATACGGCGGTGAAGAATTTGTCATTTTATTACGAAACACTGACGAACCTGGGGCCACGCTACTGGCAGAACGCATCCGTAAAGCCATTGAATCCATACTCTTAAAATACGACAACTTTGATATTCGATTCACAGCAAGTGCTGGACTGGCAACCCTGTCCAAAACGGACAACTTTGAAAGCTTACTCGAACGTTGCGACAAGGCTTTATACGCAGCAAAGGAACAGGGCAGAAACCGTGTTGTCGTTTCGGAAAGCGAAGCGTAGGAGAACCTGGGAAAAACTAACTCAGGAGCTTTCCAGCAATTCCTTTAGTTCGGATTCGTTAATTACTTTAACGCCTAATTCCTGTGCTTTTGTTAGTTTACTTCCAGCTGCTTCCCCAGCTACAAGATAATCCGTTTTACTCGAAACACTGCCACTGACCTTCGCCCCTAAACCCTGCAACATTTTCTTTGCGGTATCTCGAGTCATCGACTCCAAAGACCCTGTCAAAACAAAAGTCTGCCCATTCAGTGTTTGGCTCTCAACACTCGTCTCGATATCTGACCAACTCACACCCCGTTCAATCAGACTGTCAATAATAAGGTTGTTATGTTCTTCGCTAAAAAAAGTGACAATGTTCTTTGCTACAACGGGACCGACATCAGGAATATTTTCTAATTGTTCCTGGTTTGCCTCTTTTAATTTACCGAGGTTTCCAAAATGCTGTGCCAATGCTCGAGCTGTTGCCTCCCCAACTTCGCGAATCCCTAGTGCAAATAGTATTTTATCAAGCTCTGTCTTTTTACTCCTTTCCAGGGACGCCCGAAGATTAGCCGCTGACTTTTCCCCACGTCTTTCCAGTCCGGCTATTTGTTCTTCTTGAAGATTATAAAGATCCGAAATATTTCTCACCAGATTAGCCTCAAACAACTGCTCAACGAGTTTGTCTCCGAGACCTTCAATGTCCATAGCGCGGCGCGATGCGAAATGAATAATCGCCTGAACTGCCTGTGCAGAACAAAATAAACCTGCCGTGCAACGGGTAACCGACTCTCCTTCCAGTTTTCTTGTGATTGAATTGCAAATCGGGCAGGAATCAGGCATTTGAAACGGCAAGGTATTTACTGGCCTTTTCTCTTGAACAACAGCGACAACCTCTGGGATAACATCACCTGCTCGACGAACAATTACGGTATCACCAACTCTGACATCCTTGCGTGCGACCTCTTCCTCATTGTGCAATGTCGCATTAGTTACCGTCACTCCTCCAACAAAGACTGGCTGTAATCTGGCCACGGGTGTTAATGCACCAGTTCGCCCAACTTGAATTTCGATATTTTCTACTACTGTTATTTCTTCTTCAGGTGGGAATTTGTAGGCGATAGCCCAACGAGGGGCTCGAGACACGTATCCCAAAAGCTCCTGCTGTTCGAAATTATTGAGTTTAAAGACAACCCCATCTATCTCATAAGCTAAGCTCGACCGTCGTTCAGCAATATTTTTATAATACTGCAAACAGGCTTCTATTCCTGAAGCAGATAGCGTTTCAGGTGAAACTGGTAAGCCCCAGTCTTTTAACTGCGAAAGTAATTGTGTATGACTGTCCTTTATAATTTCTTTTGAATCGACCTGGCCTATACCGTAAGCATAAAAACTCAGAGGTCTCTGAGCAGTCAATTTAGGGTCAAGTTGTCGTAAACTGCCCGCGGCAGTATTACGCGGATTGGCAAACATTTTTTCTTCCAACACTTCCTGTTTTTTATTCAAAGAGGCGAAATCACGTTTACTAATAAACACCTCTCCACGTACTTCAAGTAACTCAGGATAACCCTGGCCGACCAGTGACAAGGGAATGCTTTTAATTGTACGTGCATTCATTGTTACGTCTTCACCTTTACTACCGTCACCCCTGGTCGCTGCCTGAACCAGTTTGCCTTTCTCATACAGTAAGCTTATTGCCAGGCCATCGAGTTTGGTTTCTGCCGCATAGGATATATTTTCCAGTGATAACTTTTCTTTGGCTCTCTTATCGAAAGCCAGCATTTCAATCTCATCGAAAGCATTTTCAAGCGATAGCATGGGAACTGCATGCCGTACTTGCTTGAATGCGGCAATGGGAGTTGCGCCTACTCTTTGGGTAGGAGAACCAGAGTTAATAAGTTGGGGATATTCTTTTTCCAGCTTTGACAATTCACCTAAGAGGCGGTCATATTGAGCATCTGGCACTGTCGGCATATCCAGCACGTAATAACTATAATTATGCCTGTTGATTTCCTCTGTAAGCGTGGCAACTCGTTCGCTAGCCTCTGTAATATCGGTGGGTTCAGCCTGAATCATAGATATATAAAGTAAATCACTAACTACTTAGTTGAGAACGTATTAACTCAATTTTCTGCTCGCTCATCAAAACCCGTTTGTCATCGCAAATATCAGCTGACAGTAACTCAGCCATTCTCTGTGCCGTATTCAACATCAACTCGAATACAAGCTGATCATCAATTTTGGATGGTATACACATAAACATTACCAGCCCATTTGTTCTGAAATCATCTATTTGATTCATATCAAAATTACCCGGCTCCATCATATTAGCCAGACTGAATAATGCACTATCCATCTTCATCTCCCCGACTCCGTAGTGATGAAAAATATTCATCGCTCCAAATTGCAAATCCAGTTCATTCGCCACCTTAAGAATAGTTTTACCTTCAATAACTTCATTGGCTCTAGGAATAATGTGAATTGTAATTATTTGCTCGTTTTTACTACTTGCATTCGCCTGATTAATATCTGCGGCTCCTGTCTTATGAGGAGCTTCTATTGATTCTTCAGGTCTAAATATCGGGTTTACTTCAACTTGCTGTAACTCTTCGGGTTCTGACGGAAGCTCTTCATATCCCTCATTTTGCTCTTTATCAGTAACTGCAGGTTCATTTTGGGCTTGACCAATCGCTTGGTTTAAACCTGTCAGCACAGATGAATAGTCGATTTCGGAGTCAGGCGTCGACGATATTTTCAATCCCGCAACATCATCTGTTACAGAATGTTGCAGAATTGTCTGCTGCCTTTGTTCTTTACGTGATTTGAGCGAGCCCCAAATATAAATACCGGCTACAAAGCAAATACCCGAAACGAGCAGAAAAAGGCGAAGATCGCTCATCGGTCCAGAAGATATGTAGATTCGACAGACTTGTTACAGCACATTCTGAATGCCCTGTATTTTAATTAAACTTATAATCTCAGGCGGAGGCTGCCATTTCAACAGCTTCATCAACGTCGACCGAAACCAGACGAGAGACACCAGCTTCGTACATAGTCACCCCTAACAGTTGATTCGCAATTTCCATGGTGATTTTGTTATGAGTGATGAAAATAAACTGCACATCAGCCGACATTTGTTTGAGTAATTCACTAAACCGCGCCGTATTTGTGTCATCCAAAGGCGCGTCAACTTCGTCGAGGATGCAAAATGGGGCTGGATTTAATTTAAATATTGCAAACACCAGGGCCACCGCAGTCATTGCTTTCTCGCCCCCTGAAAGCAAATGAATAGTACTATTTCGTTTTCCGGGCGGCCTGGCCATTATTGTTACACCTGTCTCAAGAAGATCGTCTCCTGTCATTTCAAGATAGGCATGCCCTCCTCCAAAAAGAACCGGAAACATTTCTTTTAAATTGGTGTTCAGGAAGTCGAAGGTTTCCTTAAATCGCGTTCTAGTCTCCTTGTCAATCTTGCGGATAGCTGTTTCAAGGGTCTGAAGTGCCTCACTCAGATCATCGTTTTGTTTATCCAGATATTCTTTGCGTTCTGATAGTTGATCAAATTCTTCAATAGCGGCAAGATTTATCGGGCCTAATCTACTTATTTTTCTTTCAACGCTATCTATGCGCTCCTGCCAGGCACTCTTTTCTGCAGCTTCGTCCAATTGTTCAAGAATTTCCTGAACATCGTGACCTTGTTCCTGCAGTTGTTCTGCAACTGTTTGCAAACGAACCCTGGATTCCTGTGCATTCATCTTGGCTTTCGCCAGATCATCTCGTAAAACCTGCACAATTTGCTCTGAATCCGTTCGGCGTTGCTCCTGCAGTCTCAGTTCGTCTTCTCTTTTCTGCATCTCATTACGGCTATCAGACAAAGCTTTCTCAGATCTAACCTTCTCCTCTAACCGCTCTTTTAGAGATTCCTGTAAGGAACTCAGTGGCTCCTCGCTTGATTTCAGGACGCTGAGCAATTCCTCACATCGACCCACATGATTGGATAACTGGATCTCACTGCGCTTTATCGCTTGCTCTAATGAAGCTCTCTGGGAGCTAATTGATTCCAGTTGCAATGCAATTTCGTGGCTTTGTTCATGCGTGGACTGCCAACGGCTTCTGGCCGAGTCAAGAGCCTGCCGGTGATGCTCACGAATCTCAATCAACCTCGGCCCTTCATTCTCTAGTTTTTCCTTGTCCGTTTGTGTCCTTTGCAGACCATGCCGCAGGGTTTCCAACTCCGATTGATCATCTGTACTGTTTAATTCCATCCCATCCAGATCTTCCTGGATTTTTTGCACTCGCAAGCTGATTTGCTCATGACGAGTTTTAAATTCCGAATGTTGCGACTGAACCCTGGAAAATTCATCTTGCTGTGCTGTCAATTCAACTTGAGATTTTTGTAAACTCTGTTCGGCTTGTTCCAATTCGGATCTTTTATTTTCAAGCAAAGATTGTTGTTGTTGAATTTCGCTTACCAATCCTTGTTCTGCTTGTTTGAGACTATTAATTTGTTGCTCTCTCGACAAAGCACCAGCGTGTCCTTCTGCCTTTCGATTTATCCTTACCCATTGAGCTCCTAACCAAATACCATCCCGAGTAATCACAGATTCATGTGCCGCCAAACTGGACTGCATTTCACTGGCTTCGTCAATACTGGAGGCCACATATATGCCATGCAAAAGTCCCTCAATAGAAACACTCGAAGATACTTTATCCAGAAGTCGACTATGATGAGAGTCGCTTTCCTGCCGTTCTGACGAACCGATAATCAGACCAAACCTGCCCTGCCCCAATTTATCAAAGCACGCATTTAAATCCTCGAGAGATTCTACGCATACATTTTGAAGCCGATGACCGAGAACGGTCTCCAGCGCAAAGGTCCACTCAGGTTCAACAGTCAATTGCTGGATGAGTCTTGGTGCATTCTCAAGTCCCCTGCTAGATAACCATTCAAT
>WLWI01001368.1_pt1 | contig 21206 bp, 9 predicted proteins | sample 6701501 | NCBI WGS metagenome assembly WLWI01 (sample SAMN12718690, study PRJNA515312) | sponge metagenome | isolation source: marine sponge | host: Mycale hentscheli | place: New Zealand: South Island, Marlborough, Capsize Point | collected 2014-11-01 | reverse complement strand
TGTTACTATGGCACTGAAATCCCTTTACCGTGTATGCGAAATTAAAAAACCGGACCTTATTTTCAGTAGCTTCAGTGTTAGAAGTCAAAATCATTCATATAAAAATAGTATAGTCTTTAGGCTCGCTTGCCATTTGTGCTCAAGCACACCACTAGTAAGCAATTGATCATTATTAGTAGTATTAGCCACTATTATAATTATAACCATTTAATTTAGTATTTAATGTTTATGTTATTGACTACCTTCCAGGCAACACAGGAATATTGGCAAAAAATGAAGGAACTACTAGAGGTATAGACAAATTCCAATACTTTATGTATCCTCATGAAATTAATGTAATATAATGAGCAGTTGATCATTATAGATAAGAATGTCTCTATTTGGTCTATTACTATAATTGCAGTAGATTATCAACATTATTATTGGCTTATTTTATAATTGCAGTAGATTATGTCAACATAGTATGATAAAGTGCCGGGCGATTTAGATTTTTAATTGACTTTGAATGTAGTATATTTTTCAAGTATTAAGTAGTGGCATGCTCAAGCATATTGTTTTCATTACACAGTTAATCAGATATCAATTCTTTGATATGCATCTAAGCCATAGTGCTCACTAGATATTTCTGATAGAGCAGCATTACCTTGTATATATTGATTTTTCTATATAGCTGAATAAAGTTATCTATCACCTGATAAATTATTTGTTATTAATGACTAAATTATTTGGTGCTGTTCCCTTATAAAGTAATGTGTAATTAGTGAGTAAAATGTAGACTGAAGTATCGAATGAACAAATTAATTAACATTCCATGGGCAGTGCTGGGATTGAGGGGGGCTCCAGCCCCCCAATTTTGATAGGTAAGTGGCAGGGTCTCCCTCCATTTATGGACAGTGAAGGTAGCAGTTGTATGCAACCATTGTTGACCATAGTCTCCTTTACAGTGTGGATATTCTTTGACTCTATGAATTCATTCATACTATGAAGAAACTATAGGGCAGAGCAATAGGGTTAAGCAATATGGTTTAAATAAACCTTCCAATAATTGGAAATTATGATGCAAGAAAATTTTCCTAGTTTTGTTAATTTAATCAGGAATTTAGTATTTAAATTAACAATTTTTATGTAATTAACTATCTTCTAGGAAATACAGGAATGTGTGAAAAAAAGGAAGGAACTACAAGAGGTAAGACAAATTCCAATACTTTATGTATCCTCACCAAATTAATGTGATAATAATGAGCAGTTGATAATTATTAGATAAGAATGACATTATTGGGTAGTATTGGCCTATATTATAATTGCAGGAGTATGTCAAAATAGTGTAATAAGGTGCCGACAAAAAATAGTATAGTAAAAATATATACTTTAGATTTTTAATTCACTTTTCTCAAGCATTTTGGTTTCATTTATACACAGTTAATCACATATAAATTCTTTAACATGCATTTTAGGCCATAGTGCTCACTAACGTTATCTAATAGATCTCGTTACCTTGTATAATTTTGATACTGAATCACTTGAATATATTCTGTATAGAACAGTTTCATTAAGTTATTGGAGCATATTTTTATAGTGCATGTATTTTAACCCTGATACTATTCTTTGATTGTATATTTGATTTATTATTGAATTGTGTTATCTATTGCCTGATAAATATTTCTTATTAATGTCAAAAAATTTTGGTACTGGCCCTTTAAACGGAAATGTGTAATTAACAGAGTAAAATGTAGACAAATTATAATTGAAGCATAGAATGAACAATATGAATTATATGGGCAGTTATAGCCTGGGATTGAGGGGTAGGGTCCCCCTTCCATTTTTGGACAGTGAAAATTGGATTATTCCATGGCTATATATTCATTTACATATACCTAGTAGCAGTTGTACGCAACCATTGCTGACCATAGACTCCTAGCGTAATTCCTCATATATCGGCCGACGTCTATTATCGGCCCGGACTACTCTATTATCGCCCTATTAATATACGGCGGTAGTGCGCGGATTTTATTAATATACGATGGTAGTGCGCGGATTTCTGTAACAGTCTAAGTTTTGCTGCTCGAGAGAGAGACGGAGACAGAGAGAGGAAGGTGGTAAGTGTTATTGTTAAAGTTATTCTTTAGGGCTAGTGGATGGTGGAAATATCTGTGGATGGGAATGGGAGTTTACGCTCAGTTTTAGCTGCTAATAAAGCAATACTGTAGGCTACAATGGCTAATAAAAAGAACAAAGGTTTCAGAAGAAGGAGAAAAGATGGGGCCAGTCCTTTAAAACAACCAAATCGAAGCAGTAAGAGGAAACAATGGACAAACGAGCAAATGCTAGCTGCAATTAATGATGTGAAGAAAGGAATGTCCGGTAATAAAGCTGCAGATGGTAATGGTGTTCCTCGTTCAACATTAAAAGACCGTTTAAGTGGAAGGGTTAGCCATGGAACTATGCCAGGGCCTGTGAAATATTTGACTGCTGATGAAGAAGGCATGTTGGTGGACTACCTATTAAAGTGTGCAGAAATTGGCTATGGCAAGACGAGACGTGATGTTTGCTGCTTGGTGGAGTCGTATTTGCAAATAAAGGATAAAAAGCATAGTGATCGACAACTCAGTAATGGATGGTGGGAAAAGTTTATAAGACGCAATTCATCCCTCCGTCTGCGAGTAGGGGATTCTACTGCAGGCGTTCGATTTGATGCAGTCACTGCTGAGAACATGGACAACTATTTTGAACTATTGAAGTCAACATTATGATGAGTTTAATTTTCATGATTGTCCAGAATCCATTTTTAACATGGACGAAACGGATATGCCACTTAATCCTAAGCCACCCAAAGTTGTCGCAAAGAAAGGTCAGAAAAGGTACGCTACAGAACCTCTGGTCAAAAATCTCAGATTACTGTTCTAGCTTCAGGTAGTGCAACTAATCAAGTTATTCCTCCTTTTATCAGAGGTTGAGGATACTACACGACGATCTTTGCGTAAGAGAGCAAAACACATTCTCATTCTCCACAGGAATTTATTAATGAGAGTGTGTGCTGTGTGTGTATGGGATCCTATGATGAAGATGACGGGACTGGCAGGACATGGTTGAAATGCCAGTGCGGCAGATGGATCCACTCAGATTGCGTCCTACCGGCCTCTTCAAGCAATGATAAACTATGTCCCATATGTTAATCTAACTGTACAATATACCCATACTTATTTCTTTTTCATTTTGATAAAATTCATACTCTTTTCATACTCTACATTAATAAACTTGTTACAGACCTTTTTCTGTGCAATTTTGATGCTTGCATAATTCATTTTTTGCACACAAGATTTTTTCAATTTTTTTGGTAAAAGGTCATCAAAGTAATAGAATCGAATTGCTAATATCAACAGAATACAGTTTTGCATTGCGGACAAGTTAGGAGCCAAAAAGCTCTCACTGGGCGATATCGTTTGTTGAGAATTGCACGGGTAGACGATAATAGACGTCGGTGAGTGATAATTGAGGACGGACCTCCAAGTCTTTGAGCGGTAGCATCTCATCTACAAGAAGGAATAGGAAAGTGGTAAGCAGTTAAATGGGTAGCCAAATAAATACTCTTTTAGCATGCATAGAAGTTGCAAGACTGCATTGTAAATTCGGGAGGCTACCTAAATAGGGGCAAAGTTCGGCCGATATATGAGGTCTTACCTATATAGTGTGATTATTGTCCGACTCCATGAATTCATTCCTACTATGGAGAACCTTGGTAGTAGGCAGCAATAGATATATGTCAAAGCACTACTCTATTAGTTGTTAGATTCATATCAGTATTAGTCACTCATGATTATCAGTCTCAGTATAACACTAGCTGCTACCTAACTAAATGCCAACTACATGACTAAGTGACTTAAAGTCAATAAAAAATGATGTGATAATTTCTGTTTTGTGCTTATAATTAGATCTTTAAAATATTTCTGTTAGTGATAGCTATTAGTTGAGCAATCCATTAAACTGCTTCTGAAAAAAAAGGAATGATTCGATTGTCCAAAACATAACTGAGTGAAACATGAAGCTGTTAATTACTAATCACATCAAACTCCTTGAGGTCATTAAACAATTGAGTTTGATGGGACTACTTGGCTAAATAAAATTTTATGGCATCATTGAAAATGCTAATTTGATAATAGCAGTGTTTTTGTAGAGTTAAGTTTAAATAAACAGTCCAATTTATGATGAAAAAAATTCCCTTTTGTTTTTTTAGCTTAATCAAGAATTTAGTATTTTTAATTATCAATTTGTATGTTATTAACTATATTCTAGGATACACCAGAATATGCACAAAAAATGAAGGAACTACAAGAGGTAAGACAAATTCCAATACTTTACCAAATTAATTTGATATTATGAGCAGTTCATCAATATTACTTTAGAATGGCTTTTATGGTATTAGCCTGTGTTATAGTTACAGTATAGTATGTCAAAATAGTATAATAAGGTGCCAGCACAAAATATATAGTAATAATACATACTTTAGATTTTTAATTTACTTTGTATGTAATACAATTCTCAGTTGTGGCATGCTCAAGTATATTGGTTTCATTCATACACAGTTAATCACATATAAATCCTTTGATATCAATCTTTTTACTGATAGAGTGCATTACAATTATAATTTTGATACTGAATCACTCGAATCAAGTCTGTGTAGTACTAGTTGCATTATGTTATTGAATGCATTTTTATTGTGCACGTATTTTCACCCTGACAATATTCCTTGATTATGTATTGCTGAATTAAGTCATCTACTACCTGATAAATTAATTCTTATTAATGTTTATAATGTTTTGTGCTGTTCCCTTACAAAATATTTTGTAATTAGCGAAGTAAAAGGTAGACAGAATTATGATTGAAGCATAAAATGAACAATATTAATTCCATGAGCGGTGAAAGGCTGGATAGGTAAGAGGTTGGATTTCCCCTTTATTTTTGGACAGTAAAGGTTGAATTATTCCATGCCTATTCATTTAATGTATCATTACATACACCTAGTAGCAGTTATATGCAACTATTGTTTACCATAGTCTCCTACATAGTGTGGTTATTCTTTGACTCCATGAATTCATGCCTATAATGGAGAACCTATGGTAGTAGTATAGTACAGCCATTATGAAAGTCAATTTTGAACATATTGCAACAAAAGCAACCTCTGCTGACTATTTTTCTTTAAAATGTCCTCTATAACAGCATAAAATATCTAAGGGAATACTCCGGAGGGAACATGGTGAAAATCGCATAAATGTATATGTCACTTAATTCTTAATTAGCAGTTAGTATTTTTTATTATGTCTTTGATTTGATACCTCTTACATCAAAGTTAATATACTATTAAATAGATCTTGAATAATCTATCAATATTTTATTTGATACTATAATTAATCATCAGAGACCAAAAGTAAAGGAGTTATGGGGGGAAAAATAAGATGTGTCTTTAACAACCAGCTAGCACCTGAAGTCTGGTGTACATGCTTTACTAGCAGCTGATATCTGTCCTGCATGAGTCATTTAGTCCTTGGTAGAAAAAAATACAGGTAAATGTATTATAATTGTTCGACCTTACAACATGGGGGTTTATGTTTTATATTTTATATTTTATTTCTGGTTGTTGTTAGTGGTATTTTTGTGTTTCTTTGATCCAGTTCAGCACCACTGTTGCACTTATACCAGGCATTTTCACCACTGTTCCCCAGACTTTTCTTTGCTTTGATTTATTACTTGCATCATTTCCACAATAACGTTGTTTTCAGTTCTGCTTTATATTGTTAAACGGGAACAGCATGCCAAGAAAGCTGAATAGGAGAAGTGTGGGTAACTCTTGTGGCATCTGACTGATCCCGTATGGAAAAACAATTCTAGGTCCTTGCTTCAGCAATGCAAGCACAACTGGTGAAGTGCTTTGTTTTCAAGTTTTCTATTAACATTAGTCACATCTTCTACTTTAAAAGCTAAGGAAAGTTGAATATTAACAATGCCAGTTATGCCTGGAGATGTAGTGCATCAGAGTGTTGCTGCAAACAAAGTCACTGCTTTCAAATTGCAAAATACTAACCAATAGTGATTTAATGCCAAATACAAGTAAAGACATAGCTGTGCTTCAATCCTCTGAGGAGACATTTTCATTCAAAATGTATTGTTTTACTGTGGAATGGAACTAGCTAACTTGGAAAGAAAAAAGTATGATGTTCTTTAAGTGGTAACCCACCAGTCCAAACATCTCTACCTCCTGCTCCTCAACACTTGCTGCAGATGTAATTGCCATATTGAATATACTACTCTGAGATGCTCATGCAGGAAGTGCAACATTGAATGTTTGTGGCAACAGCAAGGAAACTGGTTGCATGAACATGATTCATAATGATGATGATGAGAAAAAAACATTATGGTCCAGTAAATTATTAAATTATTAATTGAAAAATAATGTAACTCATTCATATTTAGTCTCTGACTACTAACTTTAGTATTAAATTATGGGCCTATTTACGAGCTATTTGATTATATATTAACTTTTGATGTAAGAGGTTCCAAAAGAAAAGATATAACCAAAAGTACCAAAAACAACAAACCGTTAAGAATTAAGTGGTTTACACATTTTATTGATTTTCACCATGTCAAAACATTGCTCTTATCAGTCTCCGTGTAACACTAGCTGCTGCCTAGCTAAATGCCAACTATATGCCTAAGGGAATAAATATGAATAAAAAATTATTATGTGAGGGGCATGGCATGCAAATAATTCAAACTATTGTCTGTATACTTTAATTAAGATTGATTATTTCAATTATTAAGTTCTGACCCTTCAAAAAACCAGATTGAAACTTTCTCACCTAAATAGGTCTGGAAAAAAGAAGAGGAAAAATGTCAAAAATGTTTAGTTGTCGCCGGGGATTCGAACCCAGAGCCACTGGCTTTAGCTACCAGTGCTCTAACCTCAGAGTTAAGATGACCCTAGACTTCCAAGACCTTTTTACCTTTATACTGTTGAGTAGTACCACTAGCTGCAGTCTGGTACTCAACAGACCACCAATTATGAGCCGTCATCTATTGAGTACGAGACTGCAGCAAGGGGTACTACTCAACAGTATAAAGGTAAAATGTGAAGGTCTTGGAAGTTGAGGGTTGTCATATATCAGTTGTTAGAGCACTGGTGGTTAATGCCAGTGGCCCTGGGTTTGAATACCCGGGCGACAACTAAGATTTTTTCACATTTATTCCTTTGTTTTTTTTCATACCCCTTTAGGTGAGAAAGTTTCAATCAAATTAAGATTGATATTTATATTTTGTGCTTATAATTAAATCTTTAAAATAAATTTCCGTTGGTGACAGCTATTAGTTGAGGAACCCATTAATAAATTGCTTCTGAAAAAAACGGAATAAGATTTGAATGTCCAAAACATGAATAGGAAGTTGGTAATTACTAATCACGTATTTGCAATAAAAGCATCAAACTCCTTGTTGATGTCATTAAACAATTATTGAGTGGAATGCGACCAAAAAATAAACAAAATTCATACTTCATTCATGATGCTATTGTGATAATAGCAGTGTTTTTGTAGGGTTAAGTTTAAATAAAGGAATTTAAGATGCAAGAAAATTTTCCTAATTTATTAGCTTAATCAGGAATTTAGTATTTAATTATAAATTTTATGTTATTATACCTTCTAGGAAGAACAGGAAATCATTAAAAAATTGAAGAAACTAGAAGAGGTATACACCAATTCCAATACTTTATGTATCCTCACTAAATTAATTTGATATATTAAGCATTTGATCATTATTAGTTTAGAATGACTTTATTAGCCTGTATTATATATAATTACAGTAGAGAATGTCATAATAGTATAAATAAAATGCAGGCAGAATATTGTATAGTAAAAATACATACTTTAGATTTTTAATTCGCTTTGAATGTAATACAGTTCTCAAGTATTAAATGTAAGTGGCATGCTCAAGCATGTTGACTTCATTTATACACGTAAATTCTTTGATATGCATCTAGGCCATAGTGTTCAGTAGCTTTTTCTGATAGAGCTCATTACTTTTTATAATTTTGGTACGGAATCATGTGAAGGTTTTAGTCCAATCCTTCTTTAACAGTAAATCCAATAATACTTAATTGATTATTTCTAATTCTTCAACAAATAATATAGTTAAATATCAATAAGAATAGTACATTGAATAATAACAAGATAACATCGAACCACATATGATATAATAGCTAACTACAAATGTTAAGTTTACATAAAACAGTTGCTATAATATAGTTATAAACAATCTCTAAGGTAACTTCTATTTATACCCTAAGGAAGCTGCCTTGAGCAATTTCCAAACAACCAATAGGAACGTTCCACAACCGCTCATTAGAAGCATAGTGCACTGACATCTCTGCTGCCCTCAGCAGAACAAGTGGCATGCTCATTGGGATCCCAATGCTTGTCTCCACAGGGCATCCGCTACTGTATTTTCAACTCCAGGTTGATGAATTACAGAAAATGTAAATTCTTGTAGTCACAACACCCAATTGTAGAGTCTTCTGTTGAGGACTTTCGACTTGAACATAGCAACTAGGGCCTTGTGATCTGTTTTGACAGTGAAATGACGTCCATATAGTAGTGGAGCCAATAATGTTGAATTGATAAGTAGATTGTGAGACACTCCAACTCAGTTTGCTGAATATCTTCTTTGAGATCCTTGCGGTTGTCTGCTGTAAAACACAACCAACAATTCAGCTTCATCTCTGTAAATATATAGAGCAGACCCTACCCCTACTCCAGATGCATCAGTGTATAAAACAAATGAATCATGTGACACAGGAATATACAAATCAACACTTCTACCAATCTTAATTTTGAGAGAGTGAAAATCATCTAGCATATCCTCTGACCACTGAACCACCCCGGGTGCTGTCTTAGCAGTTTCTGGTTAGAGTATAGCAGAATAATTAGCAAAATTCTCAATAAATCTTCTGATGTATGACATAGCCCCAAGTAATTATCCAAGTTCTTTCTTTGTTCGTGGCTGCTTATATGAAGTGATTGCCTCTGTACAATTGAGCTGGAATAGCTAGTTTACCATCACAAATAATGTGTCCTAAACACTTCACATATTTCATACTAAACCTTCCTTGCTGTCAAACTTTTTTTCCTGCAAAGCTCTCAAAGCCTCTCTCAGATCTTTCGAATGCTCATTCCGGCTGTTTGAAAAAAATTGTTATCTATATATTATATTGATGACATAATTGTTTATTCAAACAGCTGGAATGAGCATTCAAAAGATCTGAGAGAGGCTTTGAGCATTGCATGATCAATTGTATTCAAGGTTTCCTCCATAGCTCTCTAACAAACTGAAGGAGCATTATTTTAAAACCAGAGGGCATTCTTGTGAAAGAAATTTTTCCAAAAGGGGTAAAAAATGCTGTCTTGTTTCTTGATTCAGGTTTAATTGGTAAAAACCCCTTGCTATCTAGGGTAACTCAATTGAAAATTGGGGATATTTGTTGGCGAGCGACCAAAGTGAGCGAAACAGTATTAGGGGTGGATAATGCAAAATTGGGTATATGTTATATGTATATATGTATGGATGGATGATACGTATGCCCTTTAAACACGAGCGTGATGCAGTTTTTCCACCCCAAAACTCGGCTTTTTAGGCCTGACACCACTTCCTTCTGATAGTACAGCTTTAAGTATGTCTTACTTGAAACTTGGGCTCCAAATTGTGAGATAATTCTTTCGAAACACTTGTTTTTCAAGTTTCAAAAAGTTACTGCAAACGGTTACTATGGCATTGAAACCCTTTACCAAACATAATATGAAAAACCTCGTCGTTTATTTTGAGGCTGCTAAATGCCCCTCATTAGTTGTCAAGTACCACTTGTAGCTGCCAGAGCAGCTAAAAATTAAAACCAAGGGAGCCACTATTACTTGGGAGAAGCTGAGGTAATTACGTAGTTCCATATTAATTCGCTAAAATTACAAAAAATAACTAGGAGCTTTTTTTTTTTGGTAGAGCTGCGAGCTTGTTCACTGTTTACTGGTAATTGAGGTAATCAGAATGTCTTTAATTGGATACTACAGAAGTTATCACTACTCCTGAAATTGAGGTAAGAGAGTAATTCTGTATATTATATTAATTGTCAACTACTATTTACTTTTTTGCATGAACTATGCCAAAGTATATTATGTATCAATACGTGGGTGTAGAAAGCAATTTTAAATTTTAAAAAGTGGCCAATTAAGCGGTCACATCTGCCACACCTACAAGATTGGGTGGGGTTTAATTTGTTTAAATAGACTTAATGAAAAATTGACATATTAGTAAATAAATGATGTAAAATAATTGATGAAAGTATGATAAATACTTATCAAACATACCCATTAGCTAATTATACCTTGTCAAGGAATAATTTTTAAGTTAGACAGAATCTTACAGAGCATTCTCCATAAAGAGCGAGGCAGAACCAGGTGACACCAGTCGTAAATAGTTTTGTGTAACCTAACAACGCAGGCTCGCTCGCCATTTGTGCTCAAGCACACCACTAGTATATGTGTGTATGGATGGTATGTATGCCCCTTAAACGTGCGTGGGTAATTTTTTCTCCTAAACACATGGCTTTTTAGGCTTGACCCCAGTTTATTCTGATACTATAGCATTAAGCAAGTCTTACTTTAAACTTAAGCTCCAAATTGTGATTGAATCCCTGCGAAAACACTTGTTTTTCAAGATTGCTGCGACCGGTTACTATGGCATTGGGGGGGGGGGGCTGCGAAGTGCCGATTGTTGATTGTCAAGAGCCATTTGGTAGCCAGAATGCCGTAAAATTAATGCTAAGGAAGCTACTACTATTCGAGGGATGCTGAGGTAAGAACGTGATTCCATATTATTTTGTTAGCTAAAATTACGAAAATAACTCTGGCCTTTTTTTTGTAGCTAAGAGCTTGTTGTCAGCAGTGACATGTAAATTCAAATAGTCGGAAGGCTTAAATTTGATACTACGAAAGTTACCACTCAAGAAAATGAGGTAAGGAAGTATTTTTGTATTTGCGTACTAAAATTGATGGTCTTTTGTTTTTGTAGCTGAGAGCAAGTCAAAATAACTTAAATTTGATACTTCTGAAGTTACCAATACTCAGGAAATTGAGGTAAGTATAGTAGTTCCATATTTGTTGGCTAAAATTACAAATAATAACACTGGCCTTTTTTTTATTATAGCTGAGAGCTTTTTCAGGAGTTACTGGTAATTGAGGTTATCAGAATGGCTTAAGTTTGATACTACAGCTAGAGGTAACCATGTAAGAGAGTAATTTTATACTTGTTTGAAAGGTCATAACTGTTCACAGGGTGAAAAGAGTCAATTTTCAACCATAACAAAATCCGTAAACTGTATTGGTAATTTGAGTTAATAAAAATTTACAAGGCTGTAGAGGTTAACAATCTAGTTATCAATACTAATTTATGATTTTGTTTTGGTTGTCCATGGAAACTTTTCGGGCAGTAGTTATTATAGTGTTTGCATGAACTAACTAGCATAGTAACAATAATGTAGTGTTATGTTACTTCTAGGCAGGCTCGCTCGATATTTGTGCTCAGGCACACCACTAGTTGGTGAGCGAGCGGAGTGAGCGAGACAGAATTAGGGGTGGATAATGCAAAATCAGGTATATGTTATATATATATATGTATGTATGTATGGATGGATGGTACATATGCCTCTCAAACACGCATGCGGGAGGCTTTTTTACTCCTAAAAACATGGCTTTTCAGGCTTGACCCCAGTTTCTTGGGAACCAAGTCTTACTTACACTTGAACTCAAAATTGTGAGAGAATTCCTGCGAAAATACTTGTTTTCAAGTCACAAACAGTTGCTGCGACGGTTACTTAGGCATTGAAGACACTTCACCAGATTTAATTTTCAAAACTTCGCCGTTTTGGGTGGCTAAGAAATGCCAATTATTGGTTGTTAAGAGCCAGCAATAGTCTGAATACCTTAATATTAATGTTAAGGAAGCTACCAATACTCGGGGGAAGCTGAGTTAAGTAGTAATTTCATATTTGTTAGCTAAAATTACAAAAAATAACTCCGGCTATTCTATTCTTTTTTGTATCTGAGAACTTGTTGTCAAGAGTGACTGGTAAATTCAGATAGTCAGAATGGCTTCAATTGCATACTACAGAAGTTACCACTACTCAAGAATATGAGGTAAGAAAGTAATTTTGTATTTGATTGGTAAAATTAAGGTATTTTGTTTTTGTAGCTTTAAGCTTGTTGTCAAGAATTACCAGTAATTCAGATAATTAGCATGGCTTCAATTTGATACTACAGAAGTTACCAATACTCAGGAAATTTAGGAAAGTAGTAACTCCATAGCTATTTGTTGTCTGAATTACAAAAATACACATTGGCCTTTTTTTTTTGTAGCTGAGAGCTTTTTCAAGAGTTACTGGTAATTGAAGTAGTGAGAATGGCTTAAGTTTGATACTTATACAGAGGATACCATTACTCATGTAAGAGAGCAATTTTGTGCTTCTTTATTTCTATGCTTAAATAATGGTCATTACCACTATTATACTACCGTTTTTAATTGAACTAAGCTTAATATAAATTATGTAGTAGCAATACAGCAGTTTTATGTTACCTAACAAGGCAGGCTCGCTCGCCATTTGTGCTCAAGCACAGTACTAATTGGTGAGTGAGCGAAGCGAGCGAGACTGTATTTGGGGTGGATAATGCAAAATCAGGAATATGTTATGGATGGATGATATGTATGCCTCTCAAACGCGCACGCGAATGTCTTTATTTTCTCCTAAAAACATGGCTTTTCAGGCTTGACCCCAGTTTTTTCGGATACTATACAGCATTAACCAAGTAGTATTATTTTTTTTAAAAAATTTTTTTAATTCAAACAGTTGCGGGGAGTGGTTATTATGGCATTGAATTTCTTTTACGGTTATGTGTAATTTAAAAACTCGCTGTTTTTTCGAGCTACTAAGTGCAGCTTGTTGGTTGTCAAGAGCCAATGGTAGTCAGAATGGCTTCTAAAGAAGCTACCACTACTGCAGGAATGCTGAGATAAGTACATAATTCCATATTTGTTAAATAAAGTTATTAAAATAACGCTGGACTTTTCTTTTGCAGCTGAGAGTTTGTTCAAGAGTTACTGGTAATAGAAGTAGTCAGAATGACTTAAACTTAATACTACAGTGTTATCACTACTCAGGAAATTAAGGTAAGAGAGTAGTTCTGTATTTATTTGCTATAATTTATCGTCAGTAGCAATACATATGTATTTATATTTATTTATACTTATATTTATTATTTCTTTTTGCTGGCTAGACTGAAGATCAAGCAATTACAACAATAATAGATAACTAATAACAAATGATAATAATAACAACCACAATAATAAACTAGTCAAACAAAATAAGTAGCTAAATAAATAATAAAATAAATAAACACATAATAAGGATTAGGTGGTGATTGTTCCCACTGAGAGAGCTGGAACAGATAGTCCCTAGCCCCTTGTTGTATATATATTTAGAACCCGTTGCTATATTGTTACTAGGTGTACTAACTTGGTAAGTGTGCACTATTTTTTGCCTTTAGGTATATGAACTGTGCATACTAACCACCCTTGGGGTATTGCTGTTTTTGAGTTTTAGTTTAATAGAATAGGCCGGATAAAGCAGGGAGCAGGTTATGTGAGGCCGGATATGGGAGGGTCTACTACTCTCTCATATCCACCATGGGACCAGCCCAACCATATAACCCTCTTGCCGCTCTCATTGCTTTACTGCTTACTGCAGAGCAGCCCAGGTAGAGTTAGATCTGGAGATAACAGCTGGCAGCTAAATGCTAAAGTAAACTTGCTAAAGTAAACTTTCTGGCGTGCTTCAATCGAATTTTAATTGAATTTTAATTTTGGGCCGGAAACACGGAAGAATTCGCTTAACACTGAAAATGCTGATAAACAAAGTTGCTAGTGGAAACTGGGCAGGCCTGGGTAAACGGGATCTAAAATAGTTAGAGCATGCGCCTTAGGTACTGGTGGATTTAGTGCACAAAGCCCTCGGGCCTACGGCCCTTGGGCTTCAGTGCACTAAATGCACCAGTACCCAAGCGCTTATGCTCTAACTATTACATAGAATCCATTTTTGTCACCATGAAATAAAGTATCTTCAGGTTATACATCATATAGTACAGCAGCTTAGCACCAAAATATGGGGGTTTTGTGCACTTCATGATAAAAGCATGAAATTTGGTATATACTTCATACACACCCCAAAGATGATTTTCAGATCGGGACCCACCCCCAATTTGACCATTGATGACCTCAAAAGGTCAATTAACTTTGAAAAAAAACACGAATTTCAAGTTTTATACCATGTTGATCAAAGGTAAGCATTACTTGTTTGGTATCAAAACAAAGACGACATTTTATGTAACAAACTGAGACTTGAAATTAGTTTATACCTTATCCAAAGTTGTAAATATATAAGTTACTTGAAGTGAGAAATCAGCAATTTGTAATATCGACATGATCATGGAAAAGAATTGCAAACAACAACTAAACAAGAACTGTTAGCATTCTCCACCACAGTGACAGAGAGCAGCACACTTTAATGAAGCCTTTACACATTTACACCATCGAGTACACCCTTTCTTGCACTCACCAGTGAGTGCATGGAACATTGGGAGGGCAGAAGAAACCCGGTGGTCCATCTCCTGAACTATTTCATGGATGGGAATATGTCGCAAATTTGATCCAGTGCCAAACGATAACCACAACTCATCAAGATTGATATTCCTGAACATGGCAATTGCTATAATTACAATATAACAATATTGTATTCTTATGCAGCCTAACAAGACAGGCTCGCTCGCCATTTGTGCTCAAGCACACCACTAGTACTGTGCTATTCCCAAATTTATTTACTATTTCCTTCAGAGTTATCATATTAAGGATCACTAACTGTGATGCTATTCAATTGTCACACCTATTCTTACAGTACCACTTCAGGTACAATAAATGATACCCATGAGCTCTTACTTATTGTACATTGAGACTCTGTTGAATGTAATAAACTAAGCATACATTTTGTGAGAGTATGAAGAAAAAGCTTTATATTCACAATTGTAATGATCAATTAATAATTAATATTTTAGTAAAATAATATGTATGCTAACTTCATACAAGTATTTGTTTATTACTAGAAAGCCACTGTGGGCGGAGAACATAGAGAGAGAGACGAGAGACAGAGTCGAGAAAGAGATGAAGAGAAAGTCAAGAGATGAAAGAAGAAGATAAAGAACATTGCATGAAGAGAACATTTGTGTTGTGTCATGAATAACAATGGTGTAAGTATTATAAGCATAGTGTGATTATATGTATGTATACGCATGTCATTTTGTTTGGTTCTATCCCGGACTTCCGGTGACCACACCTCATTTTTATTTGTGCGCATGCGTGTCCCCTAGTACTTAAACTATAACACGCATGCGTCCATTCAGTTCCCCCTATGACTTAGTTAAACCCAACCACTGAATTAATACTTCAGGCGGGCTAGCTTACCTTGGGTGGAACTCTGGTGGCAGCGGTCATCAGAGTCTCTAAGGAATAGTTGTTGGAGGCTTCGGTGGCTTACCTTATCGCTGAGTGCTGATCCTTACCTGTGGGCCTGAGTACTTACCTTACCTGAAGTGGGTGACAGTGGTGTCAGCCTTCCAACCCACAATTGGTGGCTTTTCGACCCACAGCCACTATCAGTTTAACTTGGAAGTTAAACATGAATAAATTAAAAACGTAAAAAAGAATTCTAAATATTAATATTTTATTATTTTGTGGGGATATCAATAGATTTCTTTAGTCTCTCAAGCTAAAAAAATATCAAAAGTATTTTTAGTAATCGGCACTTAAAATTTCATGTTAGCTAATAGGAATCAATACAACCAAAACTAAAATGTAAATTGAGATTATGCAATCGTAGCTATCCAAATGCAAGGACTAATAATAAATGTTCTTCCTCTTTCAAAATAAAATAAAAAGGTTATGTATTATTAAAAGTAGTATTAGCTAAATACAGTGCTAATACTTACCTATAATTCCTAAGTAATTTCGCCACACTTTCAACTTTATAAAACAAGAAAACCTTTGTAATTAGGATGTTATGTTATGTAATCTAGACTGAATTTTAAATAATACTACCAAAAATGGTATAAGAATGCATTTATAGCTGCTATAATACTGTCACCACATAACTTAGTAGGAAATGATAATTAAAACACTAAAATTTTAATGTATACTGCATGTAGTCGACCTTAGTTTACTAAATTGTATATAGAGCATACTACTATAAATAAACATAAAAAACAACATCCAATAAATGTTCTTGATCTGCCTTGATTATTTCTTTTTAGAATAAATGCCTTTGTACAAAAATATATAAATATGTATATTCCAAAGTGGTCAAGAGAAAACTCTGGAGAAGGCAGTTATAATTATTATTGTATTGGTTCCACACTGTTAAGCTTATAATACAGCATACAAATGATATGTAATAATCATAATCATTAATTAAAATATACAAAATTATCTCAATTAGTGTCTGAGTTATACATTTTTGTGCTTACTCTTTATTTTTTAGACTATTGAGAAGTAATTAAGGCTGAAGTATGATCAAAATTGTGCAAGTGACTAAAGAAAGTAGATAGAATACATGTTATTTAACTAAATATATTTTGCAAACTACTTTGTAATATTTGTGTACACCTAAGTTAATGACATATCTATCACAACTGTTAATTTGAGCTCTCCAACTTTTAGTATTTACCTTATTCCTTTTGTGAGGAGAGTAATGGTCATATGCTATGCAAACTTCTTAAGGAATCTTAGATTCCTTTGTATTTTAAGTGATTGTGAAAGACGGGCGTAACTCCGTTCACACAGGACCCAAACTAAGTCGGCGACTTGGATTGAAGGACCAGTGTCTTGCAAGCCCTATGGCGCTGGTAGATGCTCAGACGCAACCGCTGTCACTTGCGCAATTGCAGTCTTGCCTGAGTTACCCGTAAAGTGCGCACTCCACAACAATACAGCTATAGTTTGGGTCAATACAAGAACAAGATAGAATTATTAGAACATCAGCTATATATGACATGACATGATATAGACCGCAAAGGGTTTAATGAGGGTGGAGATTCAATGTTCACGGGAGACGATCTTTTTCCCGGTGATGTCCTTTCCCTTTCGTAGCATTCGCAGGTTCGGCAGAGGCCCAAACATCCTCCGGGGGGGAGGAATCGACATGTTCTTCTTCAAGTAAGACAAGACGATTGCTAGACCTTTTTGTAGAGTTTTCCCTAGCATCGGACATCCACTACTCTCACTGTAGCATCATCTCCTGGATAGACCTCCATCACGTGTCCTAGGGGCCAGCTTCGCCCAGTGAGAGTCTCGTCCTTGACGAGGACCACATCTCCAGGACGTAGGTTATGTTGTGGCTGGTGCCATTTAGCTTGAGCTCCCAGGGACTGGAGATAACGGCTTTTCCAGGTGATCCAAAGTTCCTAGCGCAGGCGTTGTACCAGATTCCAGTGACGAATGGAAGAGAGTGAGTAGGTGGTGTCGACTTTGGAAGATGGTGGTGACTTGAGAGGTCTCCCGATCAAGAAGTGGCCGGCGGTGATGGCGAGTTCCTGATCTGGATCGGTCGAAGTGATAGGTGCGAGTGGACGTGAGTTTAGGATGGCTTCGGCCTCAATCAAGAGAGTGTTCAACTCCTCATATGAGAGAGGACGAAGGGAGTTCAGTTTGCGGAGAGTTGCCTTCATCGACTTTAAGGCGGCTTCCCAAAGACCTCCAAAGTGTGGAGAGAAGTTCCATTGCATGTTGGAGGTGACAGTGACTGCTGTGAGTGGTCATCCTGGAGTAGTGCTCGGACTTCATCGAACTCTCGGTTGGTGCCGACGAAGTTGCTGCCATTGTCGGAGTACAGCGAACGTGGGACTCCTCGACGTGAGCAGAATCGATTGAAAGCAGCGATAAATGCCTCTGAGGATAAATCGGAGCATAATTCCAGGTGAACAGCCCTTGTGGTGAAGCAGACGAAGACAGCTGCGTAAACCTTCACACGAGTAGGCTTGCGGAGGTTCCCTCGGTGAATCAGAAACGGTCCCATGAAGTCCACTCCGGTCACTGAGAATGGTGGTGCAGGTGTTATTCGAGACGAGGGAAGAAGCCCCATCTTTGGCGTGATGGAGGATGCTTGAAGACGACGACAAGCAACGCATTCCCGGGACAACTTCTTCAGGAAATTCCTGAGACCAGTGATGAAGTAGGTCTCGGCTAGTACTGACATGATGACAGAGATACTGGGATGTCCCAATGTTCGGTGTAACGTGATGACCAAGAGACAGCAGATGGACGATTTCAGACTGAGGAGGACCAGCGATAAGGCCTTCCTAGGTGAATTGGGATTACGGACCCTTCCTCTGACGTAGATCAGACCGTCAGATTCAATGGAGAGGTCAAACTTCTTTAGAGTAGATGGGACTGCAGACATGGCCAGCAGAGGGATATCCCTCTGCTGGCCATGTCTGCAGGGTTGTCCTCGGTGCGGACGTGACGCCATTGAGGACCTGGGACCTTCTCCTGTATGGCACGGACACGATTGGTGATGAAGGTCTTCAGACGAGATGCAGAACCTCGAAGCCAGGCCAGGATGATAGACGAATCCGTCCAAGCATAAACATCAGATAGAGACAGGTCCAAACCCTTGACTACGGAGTCAACCAGCTTGGAGAGTAGATGAGCGGCCATGAGCTCCAGACGGGGAACAGTTGACGACTTGACTGGTGCTACCCTTGCTTTGGAGACTACGAGGCGCACGGAGACGGAAGAGTCGTCATACAAGGTCCTTAGATAGAGGACTGCCCCATAGGCGATGATGGAGGCATCGGAGAACGCATGTAGTTTACAACTGATGTGAGGTCGATCAAGTAGCATCAGACGACATGAGATGGGATACTCGGTGATGTGTACGACATGGGTAAGCCATTCGACCCACGATGAGGCGATGTCAGGAGGTGCAGTGTCATCCCAGCCCAGGCCCAACTTCCAGAGGCGCTGAAGCAGGATTTTCACTGTAATGATGGCTGGTGAGAAGAGTCCCAGGACATCAAAAACCTTGGTGGCCACGGAAGCCAAATTCCTCTTTGTAGCTGGGAGGTCGAACGATATAACGGGCACTGCCACATGGAAATTGTCGGTGGCGACGTGCCAGTGGATGCCAAGAGTTTTGGATGACGACAGTGGATCCGCCAGTTGCAGGTCTGCTGTTTCTCTGAGGGCCTCTGGAACGGTATCCAGGAGCACAGATGAGTTGCTCCTCCACTTACGGAAAGTCATCCCGCAGAGAGATAGGAGATCGCAGAGCTCTGTACGTATGGCGGCGGCTTCCTCGACAGTCGGAGCGCCGGAGAGACAATCATCCACATAAAAGGAAGTGCTGATGATATGTGCTGCAGTAGGGGGTGTGTCCTGATGGCGTTCAGCATGCTCCAACAGAACCATGGTGGCGAGAAAGGGCGAGGACTTTACGCCAAAGGTGAGATGGCGCATTCGGTAGTCGGTGATAAGTTTGTTGTCTGTCCTCATCAAGAAGCGATGGAAGTTGCGTTCGATAGGATCCAGCTCCACTTCTCGAAACATTTTACTGATGTCTGCAGTGACTGCAATGCGATGACATCTGAAGGCAGTGAGGACGGAGGTGAGGAGCGGGTTCAGATTAGGTCCCACAAAGAGCTGGTCATTGAGGGAGATGCCATTTGACGACTTGGCGGAGGCATCGAAAACCGCACGAAGCTTTGTCGTGGTCGACGATTCTTTCACGACGCCGTGGGTCGGCAGGTAATAGGTGTTGATAGATGGTTGGTGAAGTTCGTCCTCGGGTACAGGTTCGGCGTGCCCAAGTTCGATGTACTCCTTGAGTACCTGTTCAAAGTCCTGGAGCTTCCCTTTTCCTTGGAGAGACTTCTCATTCTGCACGAAATGGCGATGGGCAGCAGGGCGAGAGGTCCCCAAGGAAGGAGGGTCGGTGACACGAGGGAGTTGTACTTGATAACGTCCACTTGGCGTGACTCGATAGGTGTCCTTGAACAAAGTGACTGCGGACTGCTCGTCGAGAGTGTAAGACGTATTCAGATCTGGAATCTGGTCCAGGTCCCAAAGGCGCTGGAGAGACTGATCCAGCGGGTCTGGCGTTCCATGTACGTGCATGATGGTGTTGCGTACGACGGACTCAGGAATGGCTCCCAACAGGGTCCAGCCAAAAAGGGTAGGTTTGGCGATGATTTCCCCACCTTTGCCAACAACTCCCAGACCTTTCTCTGAACGAACACAGGGTATGGCGCCCAGCAGTAAGTCCAGAGTCCCTCCCAGCTCAGGATCCGCGATAGGAGCCTTGTCCTTGATGCAGGGAAGTTGAAGTATGGATTTAGGATGAAACGGTGGTCTGAGATATGGGAGAGTGCTGACGACATGACACTTGACTGAGAATGATTCGGGCGTTCCCTCAGGGTAGCAGGATCGGAGATCAACTTGGACGTAGTGCTTGCTCTTCACCAGGTCACCGAAACCATCCAGGATGAGTTTCTCGGATTTCCTTGGCAGCTTGAGAGCATTGGCGAGACTCTCGGAGATGACTGAGAGCGTGGCACCGGTGTCTAGCAGAGCACGGACTTTCCGGGTCCTATCATCGTGAAAGGCCGCGACCATGGCCGTGGATAAGACCACAGAGTTGGGAGCATTGATGTGGAGAACTTTAGTCTCAGCATCTTCAGTCCGTGTGACAAACGGATCGGCAGGCGGAGCTGCAGGACCTTTGTGCAGTGAAGAATGGTGTTTTGCCCCACAGTGACGACAGGAGAACCGTGAGGTGCAGTTCTTGGAGTTGTGGTCATGACCCAGACAGTTGAAACAAAGTCTGGCGTCACGGACGATCTTCTGCCTCTTGTCCACGTTGTGATCGTAGAAGCGATCGCATCTGGACAGAGGATGGTGTGGGGCCAGCCAGCCCAGAGACGGAAGTGAAGCCAAAGAAGAAGGAAAAGAAGAAGAGAGAAGAGAAAGACGAGAAATGAACTCAGAACATTTATGTGTGTGTGTGTCATTTAATCATTGAGTTT
>WLWI01001367.1_pt1 | contig 21218 bp, 5 predicted proteins | sample 6701501 | NCBI WGS metagenome assembly WLWI01 (sample SAMN12718690, study PRJNA515312) | sponge metagenome | isolation source: marine sponge | host: Mycale hentscheli | place: New Zealand: South Island, Marlborough, Capsize Point | collected 2014-11-01 | reverse complement strand
TCGCTACGCGCATGCGTAGTGTACCGTACAATATAAACCGTACAATATGGGAGAATACAGAACGCTCGCGTGATGCGGAAATATTCAATTAAAAATATAAAAGGTGCAATAAATATATATATATATAATATATATATGTATGACCATGTCTACCCTGGTATGGACAGAACTGAACTTAATATACTCTATCATCACACACTTAATAATCACGCATGTGCGTATCTCTCATATTATTTCGTCATGTCATAGCAGTGAGCCAACTGTGTTGTCTGGCTACTCATTCTTAATTACTCAGTGCTTTTAAATTATTCTTTGTGTATTGTTCACTTTTGTCTGAGTGTCATTATTGTATAATATATGGACACAAGACACTCTGGTCCTTCGAAATTACAGATAACTAAGACCATTCTCACTGTTGTGTTAGCGGACTGTGGAGAGGAAGCTCGTGAAAGTCATCCTTGCCCCCTTCATTGGTCCTTCGAGCCGGATAATCTAAGCTTAGCAATGGTTAACTATTTATTCTTGAATCAAATCAATGAATCAACTAGCGGTTTGACTTAGCGACCCAACAAACAGTCAGAAGAAAACTGTACAACAAAACTTGAACTAACTAATCAACTTAACTGTAAGTCACAAGAATGTCTTCACCAGAATTTGATGAAATCATGATGTTAGATTACATCACTGTGGGCGCACGATGGGCGGATCCCGTTCAGTCGTGGCTGAAGGCGCTCGCACAAGGTGGCCTATGAACGCTGCCTCCAGAATCACTCGACTCAAAGTGGGCGAACCCGGACCTCTACCACTTAGGTAAACTATGTTAATGTAATTGAGTAAGAAAGTGTCTGAAAGGTCACCTTGTGAGGTCAAGACGTAAATATCACTAACCCCACGAGGCAACACACATATATTGCACACTTCCGGCTTCACACCTTGCCGGGGCACAAAAGATACAAACACATGCACATATGTAATAATACCAAAAGTGACTGACAAACATCATGTTACAAAACTAATACTCACAATAAAATAAAGTAAATATGTACATGGTGCACTGTTCAACGCGTCATATTCCCTGTTCTACATAAATGTTCATGTGGGCACGCCCACATCTCCCCCTTCTTCTTCTGCTGAGGCTCTGTCATCAGATTAACCAGCGGGCGATGGTCAGTTACCACCGTGAAGGTCCTGCCATGCAGGTAAAACGCAAAATGTACAATGGTCGAATATAAGGCGAGACCCTCCAATTCTTGTGCGCTGTATCTGTGCGCTCAGCATTTTCAAGTTGCTCGGAATGGAAGGACACTGGACACAAGGACTTGTCTCTGACAACAGATAATGTCCAGGACTCTGTCCTCGACAGGACTAAAGCCCAGGCAGGCCCCTGGCAACCACACGAACACAGAACAATCAAGTCATACTATCATTTAGCTTATCGTAGCCATCCACCCTTTACCGATCCATAACTGACTGGGCTTAATGATATTCATGTATAACCATTGGCATACGCCCGTGGTCACAATTTATTTAAGTTCTGAGTCATGCATTTATGGTTTTGTTGATAACCTCTGCTTACCTTGACCCTGGTAAAGTTAAGGAGTGTGCACTTTTGTGGACATAGTAAGACTGCAAGCTCTCGGGCTAGCAGCTGCATTGCGTTACTCACGGGCGCCATAGCAAGTTATCTGCCTGGTTCCTCGCTCTATTAGCTACACTAGGTAAAGGAGGGCGTCTGCTTGATTAAGTATCTTGCACAGATAAAACTCCACCTACACCAGAACAACTACTAAAAGTAGTAGGTATGAATTATCTATTGTGGAGAACACCCCTTATTGTCATGTCAGAATCACATGAGCACATTATTTATTGCAGCCACGGTATTTGTTTTATGCTACTGGAAAGTCAGAAGAGTTGCTGGGAGATGGGTCTTAGTTTTTAAACATATGTTCTGGGATTTGACTTAGCAGAATTCAGTTAAATTACTGGCTTCCGCTGTTTTTTATAGCACTTTGACTACTGTATGTTTATAAATAATGTTATATATAATGTACCACACACGTTGCATTTTCGCAAATATCCTCTTAAAAAAAGTTAGCAAAATAACCAGTTAAAAATTTTTTTTTGGTAAGTTTACGCATAAATGAAACGTTAAATTTTATTAATCTCCTAAATCAGAGTGTGAGAGACAGACAGAAAGACATACTGACAAACTGACTGTGACCCTCTCACATTCATTCACACTTTAGGTTAATAATGATCATTAGTCCCACTGTGTGGTCTTGCACATGTGTGTTCATAATCTAAATTCAGAGTATAATTATTATTAAGCTGTATGAGGTTTTCCTTTAACTAAGAGAATGAGACAGAAATTATATATATATATTATTGATGACATCTTGTCATGTCTTTATATGTGAGATTAATATTACTAGAGCACTTAGAGTTTTTCGTAAATCAGACTAGTAGCTTGGTACATGAGTTAATAAGCTAATACCTATATGAGTTATTTTAAAAGTACATCAAGTGCCACCGTGTGGCAAGATACCAGGTAGTCTAAAGTAATTATCATACATTCTAACACCACTTATTTTTTATGTGCTTTATCATCTCAATTTATTTAGTTTTCTTAAAGTTCGAGATATATTAAGCATCTCACTGAAACTGTGAATTCATCATTTAACAACATGCTTAAAAAAAAGCAGTGTCATTATGCAATGATCTCATAATACCTTTGGTTTACTAGGTTGTATTATTGAAGATTAGAAAATTAGCATTATGTCTACTCCGATAATTGAGTATATGAACAATTATTAACCCACAGCATCCATGTGTAAGAGGCTTATAGTATTTGTCCTGTCTCTCTGTCTGTCTGTCTCTCTGTGTGTCTGTCTGTCTGTCTGTTGGTCTGTCTGTCTGTCTGTCTGTCTGTCTGTCTGTCTGTCTGTCTGTCTGTCTGTGTAGGTATGAACTAGCTAGTGTGGAATCAGGTCAGTCAGTCAGTCAGTCAGTAAGTCAGTCAGCTCGTCTGTCTGTCAGTCAGTCTGTCTCTCTGTCTGTTTGTCTGTCTGTGTGTCTGTCTGTGTGTCTTTGTGTCTGTATGTCTGTTGGTCTGTCTTTAGTTCGTCTGTCCGTCCATCTGTCGGTTGGTTGGTCAGTCGGTCGTCAGTCGGTCAGTCCGTTCGTTCGTCTGTCCGTTCATTGGTCAGTCCATCCATCTGTCGTCTCTGTTTATCTGTCTGTTACACTCAGATTTTGGAGATTACTGGCAATTAAATGTTGATTTGGGTATGAACTTACTGAGAACGATGATTTGAGACATTTCAGTGTGTTACTTTTTTTAATTTAGGCTGATTTTTGAGAAAACGTGAAGCTTTCAGTTCCGTGACATAGGTATGAACTAGCTCTTGTGGAATCAGGTCAGGACATCATTTCCTGCAGCCACAGTATTTGCTTTACGCTACTCGGAAGTCAGAAGAGTTGCTGGGAGATAGGTCTTAATTAAAAAAAATATATTATGGGATTTGACTCGGCAGAATTCAGTTATGACTTCTGCTGTTTTTTTTATAGTACTTTGACTAATGTCTTCTGTATAATTATCGTTATATACAATGAGCCATGCGCATTGAATTTTCGTAAACATTCTCATGGAGAAAAGTCAGCCCAATAAACGGTTTTAAACTTTTTTTTCGGTAAGTTCATGTATAAATCAACCATTAACTTTTATTAATCTCCAAAATCTGCGTGTGAGAGACAGACAGAGAAACAGACGCCATACTGACAAACTGACTGTAACCCTCTCGTGCATGCACACTTCTGGTTAATAATTAATTATCATATCCCACTGTGTGGTCTGGCACACGTGTGTTCTTGATCTAAATTAGGAAGTTATGAATATTATTAAGCCTTATAAGGTTGACCTTTAACTAAAAGAATGAGACAGAAATTATAGATATATTAATTAATGACATCTTGTTATGTCTTCATATGTGAGGATTAATAATATTAGAGCACTTGTAGTTTTTGTTAAATCACACTAGTAGTTTATTACATGAGTTAATGAGCAGAAATGCTGTATGTAGCAAAATACTTTGAGGAAGGCTATAAAATACTACTTAATCCTACTGCCCAAGTAACCACTGATAGTTCCTTTTAATACAATAGTTGCATAATAATACTTTCAAAATTGAGAATATGAACGATTATTATCCCTCAGCGCCCATGTGTAAGAGGGTTATATTAGTCATCCTGTCTGTCTGTCTGTCTGTCTGACTGTCTATCTGTCTGTCTTGTCTGTCACTTTATCTGTCGGTCTGTCTGTCTGCCCATTTATCAATTGGTCAGTCAGTCAGTCAGTTGGTCGATCGGTCGGTCGGTCAGTTAGTCAGTTAGTCGGTGGTCGGTCGTCGATCGGATAGTCTGTTAGTCGGTTAGTTGGGCGGTCGGTCGGTCAGTCCGTCCGTCCACCCGTATGTCTGTCTCTTCATTTGTCTGTCTGTCACACTCTGATTTTGGAGATTACTGATAATTGAAACTTTATTTAGGTTTGAACTTACTCCGAACGTTGATTTGAGACCTTTCAGTGTGCTACTTTTTTTTAATTTTGAGCTGATTTTTGAGCAAAGATGAAGCTTTCAGTTCTGTGACATAGGTATGAATTATCTATTGTGGAGAACACCCCTGATTGTAATGTCAGAATCACATGAGCACATTATTTCTTGCAGCCATGTTTGCTTTATGCTACTAGGAAGTCAAAAGAGTTGTGGGAGATGGGTCTTAATAAAAAAAAATTATGGGATTTGACTCGGCAGAATTTAGTTGAGTAACTTCCACTGTTTTTTTAATAGTAGTTTGACGATTGTATACTGTATAATTATTGTTATATACAACGGACCATGCGCGTTGCATTTTAAGCAAACATTATCATAAAAATAGCCAGCACAATAAACTGTTTAAATTTTTTCCGGCAAGTTTATGTATAAATCAACCGCTAATTATTATTAATATCTAAAATCAGAGTGTGAGAGACAGACAGAGAGACAGATGCCATACTGGCAACTGACTGTAACCCTTTCGCGCATGCACAGTTCATGTTAATAACTATCATTAATCCCACTGTGTGGTCTTGCACAAGTGTGTTCATGATTGAAATAAGGTAGTTATAAATTTTATTAAGCCTTATAAGGTTGACCTATAACTATGAGAATGAGACAGAAATTATAAATATATTTAATTGATGACATCTTGTTATGTCTTCATATGTGAGGATTAATAATACTAGAGCACTTGTAATTTTTGCTAAATCACACTAGTAGTTAGTTACATGAATTTATAAGCACAAATGCTGTATGTAGCAAAATACTTTGAGGAACACTATAAAATGCTACTTAATCCTACTGCCCCAATAACCACTGATAGTTCTTTTTTATACAATGGTTGCATAATAATATTTTTTAAATTGAGAATATGAACGATTATTATCCCTCAGCGTCCATGTGTAAGAGGGTTATATTAGTCATCCTGTTTGTCTGTCTGTCCGTCTGTCTGTCTGTCTGCCGATTTGTCTGTCTATTTTTCTGTTTTGTCTGTCAGTTCATCTGTCTGTCTGTCTGTCTGCCCATTTCTCAATTGGTCAGTCGGTCAGTCAGTCGGTCGGTCGGTCGTTAGTCGATCGGTCGGTCATCGATTGGTCGGTCAGTTAGTTGGTTAGTTGGTCGGACGGTCGGTCAGTCCGTCTGTCTGCCCGTATGTCTGTCTCTTCGTTTGTCTGTCTGTCACACTCTGATTTTGGAGATTACTGATAATTGAAACTTTATTTAGCTATGAACTTACTCAGAACGATGATTTGAGACCTTTCATTGTACTACTTTTTTTTTAATTCTGGGCTGATTTTTGAGCAAACGTGAAGCTTTCAGGTGACATAGGTATGAATTATCTATTGTGGAGAACACCCCTTATTGTAATGTCAGAATCACATGAGCACATCACTTCTTGTTATTTGCTTTATGCTAATGGAAAGTCAAAAGAGTTGTGGGAGATGGGTCTTAATTAAAATAAATATATTATGGGATTTGACTCGGCAGAATGTAGTTGAGTATCTGACTTCCACTGTTTTTTTAATAGTAGTTTGACTATTGTATACTGTATAATTATTGTTATATAGAACGGACCATGCGCGTTGCATTTTAAGCAAACATTATCGTAAAAATCGTCAGCATAATAAACTGTTTTAATTTTTTTCCGGCAAGTTTATGTATAAATCAACCGCTAATTATTATTAATCTCTAAAATCAAAGTGTGAGAGACAGACAGAGAGACAGATGCCATACTGACAACTGACTGTAACCCTCTCGCGTATGCACAGTTCATGTTAATAACTATCATTAATCCCACTGTGTGGTCTTGCACAAGTGTGTTCATGATTGAAATAAGGAAGTTATAAATTTTATTAAGCCTTATATGGTTGACCTATAACTATGAGAATGAGACAGAAATTATAAATATATTTTAATAAGCACAAATGCTGTATGTAGCAAAATACTTTGAGGAAGACTATAAAATACTACTTAATCCTACTGCCCAAATAACCACTGATAGTTCTTTTTTATACAATGGTTGCATAATAATACTTTTAAAATTGAGTACATGAACAATTATTATCCCTCAGTGCTCATGTGTAAGAGGGTTATATTAGTCATCCTTTCTGTCTGCCAGTCTGTCTGTTTTTCTGTTGTCTGTTTGTCTAACTGTATATCTGTCTGTCTGTCTGTTTATTGGTCTGCCGATCTGTCGGTCTGTCTGTCTGTTTTATCTTTCAGACTGTATGTCTGTCTGTCCATCTGTCCATTTATCAATCGGTCGGTCGGTCGGTCAGTCGGTCGGTCGGTCAGTCAGTCAGCTGGTCGGTCAATCAGTCGGTACGTCCGTCCATTTGTGCATCAGCCCGTCTGTCTGTGTCACTGTTTATCTGTCTGTTACACTCTGATTTTGGAGATTACTGACAATTGAAAGTTGATTTAGATATGAAATTACTCAGAAGAATGATTTGAGACATTTCAGTGCACTATTGTTTTTAAATTTAGGGCTGATTTTTGAGAGAATGTGAAGCTTTCAGTTTCGTGACATAGGTAAAAACTAGCTATTGTGGAATCAGGTCAGGACATCATTTTTTACAGCCACATTTATTCTACTGGGAAGTCAGAAGAGTTGCTGGGAGATGGGTCTAATTAAAAAAAATATATTATGGGATTTGACTCGGAAGAATTCAGTTAAATTACTGACTTCTGCTGATTTTTATGGTATTTTGACTAATGTCTGCTGGATAATTATCGTTGTATACAATGAGCCATGCGCATTGCATTTTCGTAAACATTCTCATGGAGAAAAGTCATCTCAATATGGTTTTAAACTTTATTTGGTAAGTTTATGTATAAATCAACCATTAACTTTTATTAATCTCCAAAATCAGCATGTGAGAGCAGACAGAGAAACAGACGCCATACTGACAAACTGACTGTAACCCTCTCGCGCATGCACACTTCTGGTTAATAAATATCATTAATCCTACTGTGTGGTCTTGCACAAGTGTGTTTTTGATCTAAATTAGGAAGTTATAAATATTATTAAGCCTTATAAGGTTGACCTTTAACTAAGAGAATGAGACAAATTATAAATATATTTAATTGATAACATCTTGTTATGTCTTCATATGTGAGTATTAATAATATTAGGGCACTTGTAGTTTTTGCTAAATCACACTAGTGGTTTGTTACATGAGTTAATTACTAATTAGCACAAATGTTGTATGTAGCAAAATACTTTGAGGAAGACTATAAAATACTACTTAATCCTACTGCCTAAGTAACCAGTGATAGTTTTTTTATACAATAGTTGCATAATAATACATTTAAAATTGAGTATATATAAACAATTATTATCCCTCAGTGCCCATGTGTAACAGGGTTATATTAGTCGTTCTGTCTGTCTGTCTGTCTGTCTGTCCATTTATCAATTGGTTAGCCAGTCAGTCAGTTGGTCGGTAGGTCATTGGTCGGTCGGTCGGTCAGTTAGTCGGTTAGTCGGTCGGTCGGTTGTTGATCGGTCGGTCACTTAGTCGGTTATGGTCGGTTGGTGGTCGGTCAGTCCATCCGTCCGCCCGTATGTCTGTCTCTCCATGTGTCTGTCTGTCACACTCTGATTTTGGAGATGACTGATAATAGAAACCGTATTTAGGTATGAACTTACTCAGAACTATGATTTGAGACCTTTCAGTCTGCTATTTTTTTTTTTAATTTTTGGCTGATTTTTGAGCAAACATGAAGCTTTCAGTTCTGTGACATAGGTATGAATTATCTATTGTGCAGAACACCCCTTATTGTGGTGATGTCATAATCACATGAGCATATCATTTTTTGTAGCCATGTTATTTGCTTTATGCTATCGGGAAGTCAAAAGAGTTGTGAGAGATGGGTAATAATTTAAGAAATATATTATGGGATTTGACTCGGCAGAATGTAGTTGAGTATCTGACTGCCTCTTTTTTATAGTAGTTTGACTATTGTATACTGTATAATTATTGTTATATACAGTGGAACATGCGCGTTGCATTTTAAGCAAACATCCTCATAAAAGTAGTCAGCACAATATAAACTGTTTAAATTTTTTTCCGGCAAGTTCATGTATAAATCTACCGCTAATTATTATTAATCTCTAAAATCAAGAGAGACAGATGCCATACTGACAACTGACTGTAACCCTCTCGCGCATGCACAGTTCATGTTAATAACTATCATTAATCCCACTGTGTGGTCTTGCACAAGTGTGTTCATGATTGAAATAAGGAAGTTATAAATTTTATTAAGCCTTATATGGTTGACCTATAACTATGAGAATGAGACAGAAATTATATATATATTTTAATAAGCACAAATGCTGTATGTAGCAAAATACTTTGAGGAAGACTATAAAATACTACTTAATCCTACTGCTTAAATAACCACTGATAGTTCTCTTTTATACAATGGTTGCATAATAATACTTTTAAAATTGAGTACATGAACAATTATTATCTCTTAGCGCCCATGTGTAAGAGGGTTATATTAGTCATCCTGTTTGTCTGCCGATCTGTCGGTCTGTCTGTCTGTTTTGTTTTTCAGACTGTATGTCTGTCTGTCCATCTGTCCATTTATCAATCAGTCGGTCGATCGGTCAGTCGGTCGGTCAGTCAGTCAGCTGGTCGGTTGGTCGGTCGGTCGGTTCGTCCGTCCATTCGTGCATAAGCCCGTCTGTCTGTGTCACTGTTTATCTGTCTGTCACACTCTGATTTTGGAGATTACTGACAATTGAAAGTTGATTTTGATATGAAATTACTCAGAAGAATGATTTGAGACATTTCAGTGCGCTATTTTTTTTAAATTTAGGGCTGATTTTTGAGAAAATGTGAAGCTTTCAGTTCCGTGACATAGGTTAAAACTAGCTATTGTGGAATCAGGTCAGGACATCATTTTTTACAGCCACATTTATTCTACTGGGAAGTCAGAAGAGTTGCTGGGAGATGGGTCTAATTTAAAAAAATATATTATGGGATTTGACTCGGAAGAATTCAGTTAAATTACTGACTTCTGCTGATTTTTATAGTATTTTGACTAATGTCTGCTGGATAATTATTGTTGTATACAATGAGCCATGCGCATTGCATTTTCGTAAGCATTCTCATGGAGAAAAGTCATTCCAATATTGTTTTAAACTTTTTTTGGTAAGTTCATGTATAAATCAACCATTAACTTTTATTAATCTCCAAAATCAGCGTGTGAGAGCAGACAGAGAAACAGACGCCATACTGACAAACTGACTGTAACACTCTCGCGCATGCACACTTCTGGTTAATAAATATCATTAATCCTACTGTGTGGTCTTGCACAAGTGTGTTTTTGATCTAAATTAGGAAGTTATAAATATTATTAAGCCTTATAAGGTTGACCTTTAAAAGAATGAGACAAATTATAAATATATTTAATTGATGACATCTTGCTATGTCTTCATATGTGAGTATTAATAATATTAGGGCACTTGTAGTTTTTGCTAAATCACACTAGTAGTTTGCTACATGAGTTAATTAGCACTAATGCTGTATTTAGCAAAATACTTTGAGGAAAACTATAAAATACTACTTAATCTTACTGCCCAAATAACCACTGATAGTTCTTTTTTATACAATAGTTGCATAATAATACTTTTAAAATTGAGAACATTAACGATTATTATCCCTCAGTGCCCATGTGTAAGAGGGTTATATTAGTCATCCTGTCTATCTGTCTGTCTGTCTGACTGTCTATCTGTCTGTCTGTCCGTCTGTCTGTCTGTCTATCTGTCTCTCTGCCTGTTTCTCAATTGGTCAGTCAGTCAGTCAGTCGGTCGGTCGATGATTTGAGACCTTTCAGTGTGCTATTTTTATTTTAATTCTGGGCTGATTTTTGAGCAAACATGAAGCTTTCAGTTCTGTGACATAGGTATGAATTATCTATTGTGGAGAACACCCCTTATTGTAATGTCAGAATCACATGAGAACATCATTTCTTGCAGCCATGTTATTTGCTTTATGCTAATGGAAAGTCAAAAGAGTTGTGGGAGATGGGTCTTAATTAAAATAAATATATTATGGGATTTGACTCGGCAGAATGTAGTTGAGTATCTGACTTCCACTGTTTTTTAATAGTAGTTTGACTATTGTATACTGTATAATTATTGTTATATAGAACGGACCATGCGTGTTGCATTTTAAGCAAACATTATCGTAAAAATCGTCAGCATAATAAACTGTTTTAATTTTTTCCCGGCAAGTTTATGTATAAATCAACCGCTAATTATTATTAATATCTAAAATGAGAGTGTGAGAGACGGACAGAGAGACAGATGCCATACTGACAACTGACTGTAACCCTCTCGCGCATGCACAGTTCATGTTAATAACTATCGTTATCCCACTGTGTGGTCTTGCACAAGTGTGTTCATGATTGAAATAAGGAAGTTATCAATTTTATTAAGCCTTATATGGTTGACCTATAACTATGAGAATGAGACAGAAATTATATATATATTTAATCAATGACATCTTGTTATGTCTTCATATGTGAGGATTATTAATACTAGAGTACTTGTAATTTTTGTTAAATCACACTAGTAGTTTATTACATGAGGTAATGAGCACAAATGCTGTATGTAGCAAAACTTTGAGGAAGACTATAAAATACTACTTTGTCTGTCTCTTTGTTTGTCTGTCTGTCACATTGATTTTGGAGATTACTGATAATTGAAACTTTATTTAGGTATGAATTTACTCAGAACGTTGATTTGAGACCTTTCAGTGTGCTACTTTTTTTTTTTTTTTTGGCTGATTTTTGAGCAAACATGAAGCTTTAAGTTCTGTGACATAGGTATGAATTATCTATTGTGGAGAACACCCCTTATTGTGATGTCATAATCACATGAGCACATCATTTTTTGTAGCCATGTTATTTGCTTTATGATACTGGGAAGTCGAAAGAGTTGTGGGAGATGGGTCTTAATTAAAAAATATATGATGGGATTTGACTTGGCAGAATGTAGTTAATTATCTGACTTCCACTGTTTTTTTAATAGTAGTTTTACTATTGTATACTGTATAATTATTGTTATATATAATGGACCACGCATGTTGCATTTTAAGCAAACATCCTCATAAAAATGGTCAGCACAATAATCGGTTTTAAAATTTTTTCCCCGGCAAGTTCATGTATAAATCAACCGCTAATTATTATTAATCTCTAAGATCAGAGTGTGAGAGACAGACAGACAGACAGATGCCATACTGACAACTGACTGTAACCCTCTCGCACATGCACAGTTCATGTTAATAACTATCATTAGTCCCCTGTGTGGTCTTGCACAAGTGTGTTCATGATTGAAATAAGGAAGTTATAAATTTTATTAAGCCTTATAAGGTTGAGCTATAACTAAGAGAATGAGACAGAAACTGTAAATATATTTAATTGATGACACCTTGTTATGTCATGTGAGGATTAATAATACTAGAACACTTGTAGTTTTTGCTAAATCACACTAGTAGTTTGTTACATGAGTTAATAAGCAAATGCTGTATGTAGCAAAATACTTTGAGGAAGACTATAAAATACTACTTAATCCTACTGCCCAAATAACCACTGATAGTTCTTATTTATACAATGGTTGCATAATAATACTTTTAAAATTGAGTATATAAACAATTATTATCCTTCAGTGCCCATGTGTAAGAGGGTTGTATTAGTCATCCTGTTTGTTCATCTGTCTATCTGTCTGTCTGTCTGTCTGTCTGTCTGTCTGTCTGTTTATCTATCTTTCTGTCTTTCTGTCCGTCTGTCTGTCTGTCTGTCTGTCACACGCTATGATATTGGAGATTACTGACAATTGAAAGTTGAATTAGGTATGAACTTACTCAGAACAATGATTTGAACCTTTCAGTGTGCTACATTTTTTTAAAATTTTGGGCTGATTTTTGAGCAAACATGAAGCTTCTAGTTCCATGATGTAGGTATAAATTAGCTATTGTGGGTAACACCCTTATTGTCAAGTCGGAATCACATGAGCACATTATTTCTTGCATCCATGTTTGCTTTATGCTACTGGTAAGTCAAAAGAGTTGTGGGAGATGGGTCTTAATTAAAAAAATATATATTATGGGATCTGACTCGGTAGAATTTAGTTGAGTATCTGACTTCCACTGTTTTTTAAATATTTGTTTGACTATTGTATACTGTATAATTATTGTTATATACAATGGACCACGTGTGTTGAATATTAGATACTTAGATTAACCCATGGCTTTGCTAGAAAAGTGTCTGGCTGCAAGGAGACTATCCCCATACCCCCTATAATTGAAGAATTTCAGGCACTTATATGTACAAACAGTATGAACTTGAAATTAGTAAGCTAGTAGGCTCCAGTCAAAATGAACAGCGACCAATAATGTAAGCAATTTCTTACTGGAAACTAATCATACACCATTTTTCTGCTTGATTGCAGCTTGACAGGTGAATGAACCCTCCCGATACTACACACTAGCTAGCTCTTATAGAACCATTTTTCAAACCTAAAAGAACACTTATTTGCAGTTAGTTAATTTTTTTAACACAAACAGGCCCCAGGAGGAGAATATTTGGACATATATTATGATTAAGACTAGACGATTACGGGCGTTACTCACACAAGCGAATACTTACGGACATCTTACAGCTTCGCATTCTCTCAAAAAATCAGCCCCAAATCGAAAAAACAGTACAATAAAATGTATTAAATCTTCCTCTGGTGAAGCCCATACCTAAGTCTACAATTAATTGTCGGTAATCTCCAAAATGAGAGTTGGGCAGACAGAAAGCGACTGACAGGACGACTATTGTTATGCACATGCACGCTGACAGTTAAATAAGTTTTTCTTAATTTTTAGAATTTCGGGATGTAGTAAACTAGCCAAGGAGGGCGACTATTTTCTGGGAGCAAAGTAAATTTAACTGAAATATTTCGATTTATAGCATAGCTACTGTAGTTTATGTATCGTGACGAGGAATTCTGAACTACTTAGGTCCTTCAAACAGGTCACTATTAACTTAGTGTCCCCGCCTTGAGGGCAGTGATACTTAGTGTCCCTCTGATTGTTAGGAGCAGTCTCTACGTTCTAAATCAGTTAGGCGCTGCGCAGCCGTCATGAACCACCGTTTTTTTTTTAGTCCTTCAGGCCCCAAGTAGCGCCCCCCCGCTGCGCTCGAGATGAAAGAGACTGTGGTCTACGGGGACCCTAAAATGGTAGTTCCTCTGAGGCTGCGCATAGCTATTATTTAGTGCATTGGGGGTTAAAGTAGAGGGGGATAAATTTCACGCCATCAACTATAAATAGGGGTGGCACAGAGTTAATAAGCAGCTGCCAGGGACCTTCAGTGGTAGTCCTGGTGGCCTTGTTGTCTGGACTCTTAACTTTTAAGTGAGTTGGGAAGTTCATGTATTGAGGGTAAATTAGTCCAGATTGATTATATTAAGGTAGCGTGTACCCACAAAGTGGTGCCTGAGTTCTAACTTGTGGAATCAGGAGTGCAGTGGCATAAGGTAGTTATATCCAGTAGCTCATTTGGCTTAGTTTGAAGTGATCACCCAGTGCCCTGAAGAGTGAGTCAGGTGTTAGCACATCCAGTGGATCAGGTGCGGTCAGATTAGCTAGTAGACCGTAGACTCTAGCTCCAATGCAACTGGAAAAAATAGCAGCTCCTTTTATTCATGTATGGATTTTTGCCTTGAAAAAAATTGTAGCTCTAACAGTGTCAGAGTTCACAGGTTCACTATCTGGATCGAATTCTGGTAGAGTTCCATATGTCCCTGCGATAACTGTAGTTGCCATTATTCACCAACCTCATCGCCAGTGTTGTATTTCCCAATTTTGTATTCCCTTCTGGCATTTAGTATCTTACTTTCTGGCATTTAATATCTTCCTTTCTGGCATTTAGTATCCCTGTGCTCTCACTTGAACAACCCTATGCTGGATAGAATGCCTACTTCACTGTGCAAAAAAAGGAATCAACTATGTTCTAAACACGCTAGTAGGCTACCATAAGTGTGTATAAATATTAAGTGCTAAGGTTATGAATGAAGTGCTAATTAAAATTTTGATGTAATTAAATTAAGTGGATATTCTACTAACACAGTTCACCTTTGGATTACAACAAAGGTGACATTAAGCTAGCTGAAGTCTGCTCTGAATTTTCATCTTGGGAAGTTTGGTTTCATTATGGAATTGAGTTTTAAAATAGCTGGGTTATGACCAAACACTTGCATATTGCGGTAGAATATAATGGAAATTCATTCAAGCAGTTGATTCCAAACAATATTTGAAAAAAAAATTTGCTTGTAGCTTAATTCTGAGTTTTATCTAACGATTTCTTCAATATAACATTAACAATATGCTGGTTGCCATGACTTCCAGAGACTATAATTGGCGAGCGAGCGAAGCGATTGAGACATGCTCAGGGGTAACACAATTGAAAATCGGGGATGTTTGTTTATTTTTATATGTTTGGACGTATGTATGTAATTTTGTACTTTGACCCTCGCGTATTTTTGTGTTCTCTCCGTGTTCGACTCCGTCCCAAACTTCACTAAACAGAATCCTCCGGTTTAGCGATCATTACCCGTATTACCCTAGAAATTGAATTGTTTATCGCTTTGAATTCTTTTGTGGGAGCTCCATTTCTATTGGAGTTAGTGACGGTTGTAAGTTAATACACTATTTGTCACAGTTATAAACCCTACGCAACAGTATTTACTTGAAAATTCATTGTCCACTAGACTAACATCGAAGGTAAGTCTTGCGTAGGAATGTTCAGTTGTGTGAAAGTATTGTGCGTTACAACTACTACACAGAGAAAACGTTTAAATAACGTCTTTTTCAATTCAAACAGTTGCGGGGAGCGGTTACTATGGCATTGAAACTCCTTTACCGTATATACGTAATTTAAAAACTTGAATTTATTTTAGTAGCTTGAGTGTTAGTAGTTAGAATCAATCGTTCAATAGTGTGGTTTAAGGCCCGCTCGCCATTTGTGCTCAAGCACACCACTAGTTATTAATTGCAAGAATAGATAAGATATGCTTTTATTGTGTCTATATCTAAGCCAACAACAAGTATCTATTAAGGAATACTCAGATTTACAATTCTGTTTGTCTGACAGGGTTCATTGTCATTATCACTACAAGTGTGCGTGGCTCATATTCGTATCAACAGGTAATTAATAATTATAATAATAACCATCAAATTTATTAATACCAATATTATGTCTATAATTTACAGATAGTATCTCTGTAGCTTCTTTATATTAGTAGAGTAAAATAAAATACAGTTATATTATCTATAGCTAGTAGGCACTGTATAGCATAGTGTGTAAATCTTAATGGTCAATTGTAGAAGTGGTTGTAACTTTGATAATAATATTTCTGTCTCAAGCAATAGACATGTATGAATATACGTCAGCGGCCGCTGGACCATGTTTTCTTAAAAAAAAACTGGGCATGTTTTCCTTTTGTAAAGGTCGTTTAATTGTTATAAATTATCACGTGCGCAGTATTGCATAGTTAACCTTTGAACTCTAGCATGGCTTCTTTGTTTACGAGAAATCCACATAAACTAAAGGGTATAGCTTTCTGAAGAGACAAGAAGGTTGTAATTTATCACGGATTTCAATTTAGCTTGTTTCGTAGTTGGAAATACTGTGGCTTCACCCTTTTGAGGCTAAAGACTCACTCATTATTTCTTAAAAGCCTGAAAGCAACAGAGTAAACACTATTAGTTCTAACTTAAAATGTCTTGCCTGCAATTAGTACATTTTCACTGGTTGAATGTATTGTAGCTAGTTATAATTACAGGGTAGCACCTATAGATTATTTCTAAGTGAGCTTCTTCAACTGCAGCCTGAGTAGTAGTGGTAAATTAATGCATTATAGTATTAATTGTTATACAACAATTGATTGCATAGCTATTTCAAATGTACAAGTGCTAGCTCAGAAGGAACTAACATGTAAGGGACCTGAAGGACCTATGCTGTCGGTTAGGTAGATATGTAAGGTCTTAGGAACCCTCAACTTATACTTTACGACAGCTTTGTATATTCTTAATGATCTATGAATGGAGCGACTGTATATTATATTCCTCTCTGAAAGACGTAAGGGATTTAAAATCCCTGTTATGATGCAATATATTTGAACTGTTACTATAGTACAATCATGTACGGTCTCACACATGAGAGTCTCTGATACCCATTACCTATATAAAAGGTTGATGAAGCTGTGAATATGATTACACTTTTACATTTTGGCTCACAACGTGTGAGCCAAAATACCATATACATCTTAGTATTTTTAGCCTAGCAGTGTAAATGCATCTATTTTTCAAAATGATTTGGATAATTTTGATAGACAAGTTATCATCCTCATGAATCACTTTAATTTGTTCCCTGGTTGATGAATTTCAATGATTGGAATATTAATCATTTTCCTCCTGATTGGTTTCCCTTTCCAGGATGTCATCTACTATGCAACGTTTGCAGAGCTGGCCTGGCAGACGGGCAAGTGTCAGACCAATAGTTTTTTGAATTTGCGGGAGCAATTCTTTGCTTGCTGTTTAGGCTTCTTAAAGTTCAAAATGTTTGTAATAATTCCTTACTGCTATGGATAACTTATACCCTGCCGATTCAACTTAAATTTTAGTGTTTATTGTGCCAGCTTCAAGTAGGAGAAGTAAAATATTATCAAAGGGATTACTGGCAGAATTAGATTCAAAGGCCCTGAGTTGACAAGTTTCAATTCAATGTCGTAGCTATGCCATCATACATGTTATAAGTCATTGTAACAAGTACAGCTATAATGTTTTCAGAAACATTCTGTCCAATTCAAAAAATAATAGTTTTATTTCAGTTCCTTTGGGCCATAACTAGTACAGTAAATAGTTCCCAGCTAGCAAAGCGAGCTAATGGGCGAGACTAAAAGAAAATCTTTTTTTTTTGCTCTTTTTCAGGTCCAATTTTTAATTCTATTTTTTGTCTCCCAATAAGTTTTTCTGTATTTATACTGTTACAGGTTATTGCTATGCTACAGTCTCGGATAAAAAGAATCTTTGAAAAGAAAATTTACATTGGTCCGTTGAGAGCGAAACAGTAGCATAGCAGTCCCCCTTAACAGTAGAAATACAGAATAATAGTGTTTGTTTAGTGGCTGGCTGTTGTAGCTCAGTCACACATCCCACAACCGAACTGGAAGTTTGTAGACTCCTATAATTTATTTTATTTTGAGCCGGAAAATGTCCACATTGTTCCGCATAACATAAACAAATTTTGAGCTGTGCATGTGGGGGACGGAACTGCAATCAACTGCAAACGAAGTATTAGTCGATCGAATCCCGTCGGTAGTCGCCACCGGAGTCCGTAGCAGCGTGACTGATATCCCGCAGGAACGCCTAGGCTCTCAATTGCACTTTTAAGTTAGTTTAATTAAAAGTCTATGCACTGGTCAGGGACACAGCTAGCACAAAATAAAATAAAAGACAGACTGAGCATACACGAGACACACACACATAATATGTTCAACATTGAGTCCACCGCGCATGAGCAGACAGGCCCAACTGCGATCGACCCTTTACCATAGCGGGAATATCCAATGACACAAAACTCAACAAATGACATGACACAAAAATAATAATCTTCTTTCTTCCTGATCTTCTTTACTTCTTCTTCCTCTCACAGGAGGGAGGCCCCACAGTGCACACTATTATTTGACTGCCAATAATCATGTTTGTATCACTAAAACCCTGATGGTTATCAGTTACCATGGTAGAAATCCATTCACCAAAAATTATCATTTAGAGATCAGCTTAATCCTGTTCACATTATTTACCTAAAATCTAGTGCTATTTTTCTAAAGTAATAGTTACAAGCATGATTGCTAGCTCACCTTAGCAGAGCAAGTTAGTGATGTAATCTAAAACTAAATTCACGTGAGCAGTCAGGTTGTGAAACGATTGCAGCAGATCGTTTGTACATTAAGCAGGCGGTCCTGGGTTCGATCCCTGGTGGCGACCAAATGTTTTTAATTCTGCATTGTTTAAAAAAAGTCTGTGAAAGAGAGAGAGAATATATCTAAATGGTACATTATTTTTAGTTTGACCAAACAGAGTTAAATCAACTGATGATGAAATTCATCAAATTATATTTTCACTTCATAATGATAATAAAATTGGTTATCAAGATGAAGTATAACTATGTACTAAGATGATGTGAGAAAAAATTGAAAGTAAGTATTTGCGTGATTAATATAAATGCTTCTGCTACCACTGTTAGGACTTTCTATTCCTTGTAACTCCTTGAACTCTTCTGTCATCATTACTTGATAAATATTGTTGATGCCAAAACTAGAGAAAGTGCTGACTAAATCACAAGGCAACCTTTAATAAAATGAGCTATCAGTGGAATTCTCAAACCACTCTTATTATATCACGGTCTGTACGACCAATCAACACTTTCACTAATCTGTTGGTTTCTTGAATTAAATATGTGCCTAATTTTATATCAGAGCTTCCTTTAATTGCAGTTTCTTAAAATCTAGTGAAGCCTTCTAAATTTTTAGAGTCACCTTTTATTTCAATGTTAGGGTGTTAAAAAATTTCCAATGCATCTAGTCCAGCAAAATTGCTTTTTTTGCATCATACACTCGTCTTTCTTTCCTGAGACAATTATATATGTTTCAAGCTTGTTTCTATCTTCTTGAATTTGCTGCCGAATTGTCTTGTAAATTTAGGTTCTGGTTTTCTAATACTTGTTTCGGAGGATATTTAAACTACTCATGATAGAAAATTATATGTACAATTGTTACTAATAAAGTTATGAAGTTTGGCATTGCTAATGAGCAGACAGCTGTAAAGTAATCTATCACAAAAAGTAGAACACATGCAGCAACACACAAAAAGCAGAATTTTGTACATGAGAAGGTAGTAAAATAAGCTACCTCTAAAAATCAGTTTTTGTAATGAGTAATAGGAGGGTAACTGCTATTTGGGATTAATAGCACTAGTATAACTGTTAAAATAGCATGAGGCAAAACCGAGAGATATACCAATTGCTTTAACGAGTGTCATTTATCGCCAATAGCATGGTCAGTGCTGTTTGTAGACAAGTTTTTTTTTATGTCAGCGAGCGAGCTAAGCGAGCGAAGCTGACTCTCAGTCGTGTTCAATTGAGATTTCAGATATCGCGTTTCTAATTACGTAAGTTAGGTAAAGCGTTCACAGTTCCAGTATTTTTCAATTAACGAGCGCGGAGAATCCTGCTGCATTGCCTTACGCAACTTTGTTTCAACCAAAAAGTTTATAGCTACTCTCTTCTTGAAACAATTGTGAAGTCTTTGTCAAGATGCACTTCTTTGCCACTGCGTTCGAAGTTTATTCAGGTAATTCTGTTATTGTTAACTGTAGTCTGGGGATCAGAGACTTTAGATTCTCTGATGCTATCTGAGAATGGAAAGGGTTACACTGTGCACTCATAGATATAAAACGCGAAGGCGGGATTGGAAACGAAATGATTCGCGGCCTTAGCTGTGACCCCATCCGCGTTACCCTGATAATAGTGTACGCATAAATTTAACCCCTAATGGCTCGCGCGTTCCTTCTCGTGGAAAGAAGCCCTACCAATGGGTGAGTTTTGGTTAACCTTAGACTGAACTGTATTGTAGCCAACCACTTGTGTTTTAAATGTTTTAGCTACAGCTGAATGTGGTAAAGAGCCTGACTGTGGTGAAGATTCTCAATGTCTTCTAGTTAATTACCTGCAGAAGTTGCTGGATGATGATGGATTTCAAGTAAAATCTGATAGAGCCTCATCATCTCTAGAAGCTGCAACCAAGTTTCTCCTGTGGTGCAAGCTAAGTAGTAATCACAGTGAGGTTGAGAGATTTTCTGACTGGCTTGTATCCTCACTCAAAGGGTGCATGTTGTCACGTCGGCGCTCCTTTGCACTACAGGCTGAACAAATGTGGGAGAAATTTCATGCCTTGCGCATAAGCACTGAATTTAGGGGAAAGTGGGATGAAATATTTTGCAAAGCAACAGACAAGAGAGCTCCAGCATCTGTATTTCAATACATCACAACAAGGTGGTTTAGAGAGTTGATCAAAGAAAACTTTGAAGTGAAAGAAGAGAATAAGACTTCTTGCCCCACCAAATTGACATCACATGAAGAAAATGCTCTGAGGTATGTAGCTGGATATGTATGTCGGAAGGTGCACAGTAAACTAGAGAAATCATCACATGATAGCAAGGAGGATATGACCCTTTTGATGATTGAATTCTATGGCAGTGACTTACAAGAAGAGGATAGTGAAGAATGGACAAACCAAATTGATCGCGGAGGCTTGTGGCATATCAACAACAATGTTTACTTGGTGTTCACTATCATAGAACAAATAATTAGAAATTACCTACATGTTGAGAGCATTGGAGAATTGGGTGGAAATACACGGAGTACTATATTGGATTCCATTCTGACAAATGATGACCTGTTAACTCTATGGGGCATGTTGACTGCACACTATGGAGAAGAAGTGCCTACAGCAGTGTTGAAAAAAATTAGTGAACTATACTTGACCGTACGAGGTTTTTCATTTGC
>WLWI01001365.1_pt1 | contig 21243 bp, 15 predicted proteins | sample 6701501 | NCBI WGS metagenome assembly WLWI01 (sample SAMN12718690, study PRJNA515312) | sponge metagenome | isolation source: marine sponge | host: Mycale hentscheli | place: New Zealand: South Island, Marlborough, Capsize Point | collected 2014-11-01 | reverse complement strand
CAGCACAAAGAATCATTAGAGGAGTAAGTAAATTTACAGTTGGTATATAGTATTTTAACGTGTAAAATGTACTTAATTTATGATTTTGACAGTATAATTGCTAGCTACATGTACTAGGAAAATAATGAGCTCAAAATGTAAAAGAGACACATGATGGAAAACTATCACCTTGTTTCAGAGGAGTAGGAAAGCCAAATAACCACACCCACTTATCCACACCCATTTAACCACACTCCTCATTTGTTGAATTAATGAATTAAAAACAATGTCGACGTCTATTTTTCATACAAGCTTGTCTCAATTGAGAGTTTTGGTATATGTATGCATGTATGTATGTATATGACCATGCAAAGTTTGCAGAGGTCAATGCCTGTCCACCCTTGGAGGCTTCTTAATTAGCATTAGCACGGACGCAAGTTCCTTCATTGCCCACAGACATCAAGGCTAACCTCAATTTTTGCTGCAAAGCTTTACACTGATGTAAAATGCTTTATTTGAATTTGTAACAGTGGTAATGTAATCTTGGTTAGTGTGCTGCTTGTCGTAGCTATACACCCTACACAACTTTGTCCAATAGTCAACATGAAGAAAATACAATGTAAGTTTTTCATTGGTTGGTGTACAATAAGTGTGGCTCAAAATTGTGAGATATTACTTAAAAAATGCTTGTTTTTCAAGTCACTAGGAAGTTGCAGTGAGTGATTACTATGGCACTGAAAACCTTTTACCATACATAGTTTCCAAAACTAGGCCATATTTTTGTAGTTGAGTGCTTTTTGTAACGACATACAGGTCATTGAGGTAGTCTACAGCAGCGTGGGGAAAAAGTAATTCCATGTTTGATCGCTAAAACTTAATATGAGCTCGAACATTAATATGGCTCACTCGCCATTATTGTGCTGAAGCACATCACTGGTAATGATGATAATAAGAATAAAATGATAATAGTCACAAATCCTTTCCCATCTCTTCACACACCAAATGTCAGTAACTATAAGTGTTCCTCGTAAACTTTATAAATGCCAATGTAATGGATTTATGCTGAGACAGTTGAGATGGTAATTGTCCACTTTGTGTATGTACGTACTTTACGTATCCTTTATTTCTCTTGTACTACTTTCAATATTATGTGGGATTAAAGTTTTTAAAGTCCATAGCTCTAATGACTAATGTTGTTGCTAACTTATGATTATTACTTGTGTATAATTTGATCATTTGCATGTATGATTAGTTTTTGACCAAAGATCGTGTCCAGCGCTTGGGTTGTCATCCTGAAACAGGCGAGCAGGACATTAAGACACATGTCTTCTTCAAGGGGCTTAACTGGGACAAATTAGCAAAGAAAGAAATTAACCCTCCATATCAGCCTAAAATAGTAAGTAAAAGTTGACAGCATTATTAAAAAATGTTGATTTATCAAGTCTTTTTTTTTTTTTGTCCAGGGAGATAAAAAATCTGCGAACAATTTTGATCAAGAGTTTACCAAGGAAGCAGTGAAGCTTTCTCCAGTGGATGTTGCTGTTGTAAATGCTATTGAGCCAGAAGTTTTTGAAGGATTTTCATTTGCAAACCCTGAATATTTTTCTTCATCATAATAACAAGGAAAGTCAGCCAGTCCATTATATTGCAGCTATTAGTTCATTGTCCTTCACTAGCCTCAATTTTATCATTTCAGTGTTCGATTTTCTGTATTATAATGTAAAATTCGCTATTATAATGTAAACTTCTATGATTATAATGTAAAATTTTATATCCATTTAGCTGGTCACTGGCTATAATGTACCATAGCACAAGGAACAGCTGAAACAAGTGACTAATTATGTTTAAAGAAGGGACAAGAGAAGAAGTAAATCAAGTTTAGTGACATTGACGTGAATTGCATAACGTTTGCTAGGTATCACCACCATTTCCTGCAGACTCTACCAGTTCTTCCTCATAGCCAATCTCTTTATTCAGAGTTTCAATATAGTGGCTTATTTCAGCAACCTTCTTCCGATTCCTGTTGTACTCGGTGGCCTGAATCTCCTGGAGCACAACGGCCAAGTCTTTTGCTGCTCTCTGCACCATCTTGTCTTCTTTCTCATCAATAGCAAGCATATGGGTGTCATGGGAACTGCTCAATGCATTAACCAGAGTATCCTTGTCTACCAGAAGCTACATACACAAATCAGAATTTAGAGGGGGGAAGGGGATTGTTATTAGCATATTATAAGTGTAAATGTTGTGGACCACGACTCACAGGTCTCAAATCATCATGTATATCATCAATTTGATTTTTGGAAAACTGTTCCAAAAGTTGGATACCAATTTCTGTCACTGTTTCGTGGTGATTGTTTTCAAGTTCTCGAAGCTGGGTCATGCTGGTATAGGTTGTCAAGAAAAAAATATATTGCCTGGTCCAAAGTCTTCACAAGTTTATTTTGCATATCTTTTCTCTAGAATCTATGAATTTCTATTAACATCGAATAAGTCCGGCACTATACTTAAAAACTCGGAACTTCAGCTGGTATATAACCCCATATGTCATACTTCTGCAGGGTTATATCTAAAATAATTTTATTGGCAGCTGATCAACAATAATAGCAACAGCTATCACACACACACATACACACACACACACACACACACACACACACACACACACACACACCAGTACCCAAGCAGTACATTTCTTTTAATAAATAGGATACTGTGATTGTGCACTCTCCTTGAGGGATCCAACCATGTCTCCATAATTCAGTTCAAAATCTTTTATGACTTCCTGCAGAAAAAGGGGTGAGGATGACATGTATGTATTAACATATAGATGGACTTATTGTCCTACTCAGTGACACAAGTTACATCTATAGTTTTCTCATGGAAGTGCTGCTTATACAGTGGAACCTTTCTACAAAGGCCTCCAAAAAGCAACTTAACTCTTAACAATAGCCAACATAAATGGAACAATATAAAAGGTTCAGTCATTCTCGGCTGAAATTATTATAATAATAGCAAATTTTTCTCTTTCTAACAGCCAATATGTATGAGTAATAGCACAGGTAACCGTGCTATTCGGGATTAATAGCACGAGTAATGATTGAAATAGTACGAGGCGAAGCCGAGTGTTATTTCAATTGCTTTACGAGTGCTATTGATCCCTAATAGCACAGGTTATCTGTGCTATCACTCGCTAATAGTAGGCCAGCTTTTTAAAAAGTCTCTTGCACATTGTCCCCTACTAGAAACTACTCGAACTGTACGTTTCCAAGGTTAACGCTCTACGCGTGTGCACTTACCCGTACTATTTCACTAAGCTACCGAGGTATTTCACTTAGTTTCCACTTAGTTACTGAGGTATTTCAATTAGTTATGCGCTATTTCACTTTCCCCGTGCGATTTCAATTGAACAGCGATTTTTCCCATTCATTTTTGAATGAGCAACTTACGCACCGTACTATTAAGTCAATTATAGGGTTAAGTTATAATTAACTATATTGGCTGTTAAAAAGAGAAAATTTTGCTATTAATATAAAAGGTTTGGCATTGTAAGTCACTGTACTGTATGAGATGAGGACTATAATAAACTAAGTCCAAAATCAAGTTTGTATTAGTTCAAGAATATTAGGGACGTTTACCCTACAAATCATAACTTACATCTAGCTGCTCCACCAGTTGCATTTCCACCCACATTAGTTTATGTTGAAACTCTTTGATCACTTCCACTTGTTTGTCTAAAGCATTTAACTAAACAATTATGACAGCATCATTACAATGTGTGACATTGTATTGGGAAAACCTACTTTGCTAAGGTTTTCTTCAAACTCCTCTATCTTTTTGACTGACAGCTCCTGGTTTCTGTCACACGCCTTGCTGTATGACTGCTTGAACATGGCCAGTTCAGCTTCCCTCTTCTCTTTCTGGGCCAATCCTACTTTAGTTAGCTGCTCACAGCATGCCACAAAGTTCTCTTTGTACCTTAAAAAAAATAAAGGGAAGAAAAGAAAAAAAGAAAGACAAACAGGAAGTATAAATTAAGAAGTATATTCTGCAATGGTAGCTACTGATTAAAATTCATAGCTTATACCTTTCTAAAAGTTCTGGTACGTCTGGAAACAATTCAACTTTCTTTGCCTCCTGGTCTTCTTCGAACATTTTATTAAACAGAACTTCTCCTTGTAACCCATCCACATAAGCAGACTACATTTATATACACAATAAGAACATGTAATTATGCCCTTCATGGTGAATTACCGATTCAAATTTGGTAAATAGTGATTTACTAAATATTCAAACTTTCAAGTTATGACATCTTTTTTTATAGTATAAGGCTTTTCTTTCTTTCTCTCTTTTTAAAAAATTTTTTTATTTAAAGGAAGCATAACATTACTAGGATAACTCTGCTTTTATAAAGTTGAAAATAATGTATACTGGATTTATTGAACATGACATATATATTTCTACCACATATTGTATTTGACGGTTTTGTTCTTTCTGCTTAGCTTCCAGCTGGCGGGCTTTCTCCCTTTCCAGAAGTTCCAACTCATCCAAAAGTTCAGAATATTGACGTCGTGCCTCTTCTTTCTGCACATGATGTAAACACAAATTATTCTTTCACCATAAATATTCACTTATAGTAATTGTGATTAGTTGAACCTCAATGTATAAAATCATGCAGGCACGCAGTAGTAAAAATTGCATAAATTATCAGTGCAGCCATGAATATAATAGGTAAAGGGTCATTAGACTGTCAAGCGCAAATAGTCTGGAATTTCATTCAAAATAATTTTATATTTTGGCAATGTGTTAAGTACTGCTGCTGTGTCACTATGTAAAAATATCCATCCCTGCCACCTATATAACTTACTCTTATTTCTGTGCCAAATTATAAGAAAGGTGATCTCAAGAAGTAAAGATGTTGTGTAGCTTTATTATTATTATTATTATTATTATTATTATTATTATTTCTTTATAGTGGGTTATGAAACAATCAAAAGAGGATAAGCCATCCAACATTACCTAAGTATGGAAGTAAAGTAGCAAAAGCTTGTAACGTGAAATTACAAATAGTTTCAGAATATGACTAACACAATAGCAACTGCAGATATTATTGAAATGTTCAATGGCACCTTAATGTAACATGAGTTGATTCCTGAGCTTCATGCCATACCAATAAAGACACTGTGCCTCTGACAGGCTGTGGCAAAGACAGTCATTTCATAATAGATCTGTGATTACCACCAGCTATCTGTTGATGACACATTGAGAATCACCATAATAGTAAGATTTCGGCTAGACGAAATGGCAAATACTATTACTTTGCTAGGGACCTTTCTTAAAGAGCAACCTGACTCTCAACAACAGCCTACATGAATGAAAAGAATGAAGTGGATATATAACAATAGAAAATTGATAGCCAAACTCTCTACAAGAGTCAATGTATGTGCTTCCAAAAGAATGAAGTGGATATATAACAATAGAAAATTGACAGCCAAACTCTCTACAAGGGTCAATGTATGTGCTTCCAAAAGAATGAAGTGGATATATAACAATAGAAAATTGACAGCCAAACTCTCTACAAGGGTCAATGTATGTGCTTCCAAGTGTTACCTTTGAAGAGAAGTTTGATTCTATTGCTGTAATAGTATGAATTTCTGCTTATTTCAAAACTAAAACTAAATTGGCAAGGTAGCATGAAATGAGATAAAGGTAAATTGATAATCAGATAATAGTGAATGTTCTATCATCTTACCTCAGTAGTCATCAAAATCTTGTAATCTAAATAGATCACGGACGGAAGATAGGCCATTACGTATGCTCTATAATTTGGATCATCACATAGAGGATTCCCTCTCAAAGTCAGGGACTGTAGCTTGCTGAATGGACGCAGATATTCCACCTGCATGTTGGGATATAAAAAAATATTTAAACATAAGCTTTGCTAGCATTAGCTAATAAACATGTAATGCTGTTTTGTTTTGCTTTTTACCATCTTAGTTTCTTGTAATTTAAGTGAGGCCAAAATATTCTGTGCATAAGTCTCTTATTGAAGCCACAAGCATAACTTTTGGCAAAGAATCATTTATGGATAAAGATTAATAGAGAGGTGATCGGAAACAAATTTATGTGGAACAACCATTGAGACTGCATTGTAGAATTAGCCCTAACTACAGTTGTTTTTATAAAACAATTACTGTTAATGTGATAAACTTATACATAACATCTTAGGCCTACAAATTATTATCCCTTACAAGAGAGTGGCCTCCAGGACAAAAAAAACTTACAGTTTTCAAGTCATCAATAAAATTATTGGCCAAGGAGAAGACTTGGAGTGATCCAGATAATGACTCCAGATTAGCTATAGCTTTCAGCCTATTGTTAGCCAGGCTAAGGTCCTTCAAGTTGATAAGCTTTTCAAGACCAGAAATGACCTCAATATTGTTGAAAGAAAGATCAAGCCACTGGAGGTGCACCAATTCATCCAGCCCTGTCACATCTTCAATAATGTTATTGTCTAGCTGGAGCTTAAGAAGATTTTTAAATTGCCACAAATTTTCTATGCGAAGAATATCTATTAAGAAAGAGACTTGTGTTCAAATGAACACCGGTAATACCTCACCACATACTTTTAAAATCCAACCGGAGTTCGGTAACTTCGGAAAACCTTATACCTTCCAACTTTGCTATTCTTCCTGCCTCCCCCTGAGGACCTTGTTCAGTCACACTTTCTCGTAAAAGATCTTCACTGATAACATTGGGCTCCACGTTCACGTACAAACGACGGCTCATAGCTTAATTCTGCCGTTCGTCTCCCCCGGGCAGTAGGTGCGCATTATTCAGCTCAGTTTACCGCCGACTCGGTTACCTAGTAACAATTCGGGGTTCGTCTTTGGTGGTGTGCGGTGGTAGTGAGGCTAAGGGGGGCTGGCCGAACTTGCGGATTTCCTGTATCTCGTTGAGGTCCTGCCTCTTTTTTTTTTTTTTTTTTTTCTAAGCAGCCCTAATTATTATTACTAGACTGCGGAAATTTCAACTTGAATGTTTTCTCCCTCCCCCAAACGAAATAGCTGGGGTTGACCGTACTGTATGGTGGAATTGTTTCGTTCGGTCTTGTCGCTGCTGGTTGGGAGCAGCTATTTTGTCTTGAGAAGTACTCTTCGAGCTATAATACAGTAGCTTATTCACAAGGACACAAAGTGTACTTAAGGCTCAGAGATGTCGGACAAGTCTGAGAATTTTGCGCCGAGAAGGCCGCAAAGGAGAAATGCAGTGAGAAGACAAATAGTGGAGATTAAAGGGCACAAGTTTGTTTTGAACTACTTCAAGTCTTTCACTTTTTGTGGACACTGCACTCGCTTCATGTGGTGAGGGAATCTGTACTAATTGACTGGGGTAGAGATTAAAAATTATTTGAAGAGGTAGCTCTGTAGGGGACCTTGTAGCTATGGAACAAGTATTTGCTGCAAAACGCATTAAAATTTGTTAAGATCAGACTTTTGTTTCTCTAAGTTTGATATAATTTATATAATGCAGAATATTTATTGATTTTTATATATACAGGGGTGTGACAGGACCTCAAGGCTACAAATGCATGAGTAAGTTCACTGGTTTTCTAACTCCCACCCCCCATTCTTTCACGAGCAATGGTGTGATATCTATGGGAAAGTGAAATACGTGTGACCAATCAAGTGGGAAATGTGCCCCATCCATTAATGCTTACTATAGGCCATAGATGCAGTCTACACTGTGTTTGTGTAGGATGCTTTTGTTAGATTATGGCACACCTACTTCATTTGACATTTCTTCCTTTTCTCCTTTTTTTCCCCTCCAGATTGCGACTTCTCAATCCACAAGAGGTGCTGGGAGTATGTGTCCTTTCCCTGCCCTGGGACCACTATGCCAGGAGGAGTAAGTTCTAATTAAATCTTCTGCAGTCATTATTAATGTTTGGTGAATTTTGCATGAGGCTCAATTTCCAATTAGCTGGTCTGTACAAGCTTCGGGCCTGTGCTAGTCAGTATGATCTGTTTTAGGCTTCTGTTTGTGTATATTGTTTAAAAGTTATTAATAATGTAGTTGTTATATAGATCATGTGTTAGCTTTGGATCACTTTATCTTTACTTATATTTATAGGATGCAGGAAATGCTAGTATTCACAGCACGTGTTTCCTTATAGTGCAGTGGGAGGTTGAATTTTAGTTGTGTGGTTAGGAATTAAGAACTTGTTTGTAGTGCATGCACACTTGTCCAAGTATGAAAGAAAGAGTAATTAAGTAAGTAGGTTAGATGGGGTGCCTATTGATTGAATGAAATGCAGGCAAAGTACATGGGCAGCGTTTGTCACATCATGGAATAACACTGGCTGTACACATGGGCACACACGCATACAGTGTTCACGAGGTGTGTGATTCTGTTGCCTTCCTTGTCATTAACTTCCAGGAGATTGTTTTTATTATGAACCGTGTGCATATACCTAGACTCCTAGGAGACAGTGATGCACTCTACTCTGGTTTTAATTTGAAGTTATTAGACTAATTGATAGAAATAAAGGTAACCATTTAAACATATAAAGGTAAAGCATCTGAATAAGGTATTAGCATCAGAAAGGTGATACAGTGCAAAAACAGCAGAAAGGGCTTTCTAATAGAAGTATAAGATTACATGAAGGTTGAAAGATGAGATAACAAAAATGCGTGCTAGACAATCTTGAAATTGAAGCATCCTTTCCCAATTCGTTTTATTTTTGTGTTTCCATGTGATGTAAGTGGAACGTGCCGTGTTTCGTTAGAGCCACGAGGGACGATTGTTTAGAGGTCGGCTGGCATCTGTCCAGTGGCAAGTTTTGGTTCAGGCGTATTCTTAAGCCAGCTAAGCATAACGGAGCAGTATGAGAGTTTGTTGTATGCAAAGGGTTTTTCTCATCATTTCCAGTGTTTATGCAGGGCTGGTGGCCCCAGCATCCACGCTGGATAGCCATGCTTTAAAAGAAAAGCAGTAGAGGTGATTGTGTAGTCAAAGGGTTGTGCTTGGGTTGGCGAACACTAACAGTCCCAGAATACACCTTGACTGTTGAAGTTTGCTTTTCAGCACAAGCATCCGCTGTGAAGCTTGAGGCGGTAGTTTGTATTGAGCGCTGGAGCAGATTGGGGTTGTGCAGGGGTTTTCTGATTGGTCGTTAATCCAAAGTTTGTGGATTTGATGAGTCAGATGATATTGGAAATTTGTTCAGTTATGTAAGGTTGCCAATATTTCGCTGGTACACTGATGGTTTAGGGAATACCAGGGAGAATGGGACAAGTGTTTTATTGACTTTTCAACTTTGACGGGAGCAAGTGGGAAAAGTATATAAAACATTAATCAATGAAAATTTCCTTGATTTGGTTGGTTAGGTAGAAAGTGTGACAATTACGTGATTCTGTTAGTTGGGCAAGCTCAATGCCAGCCCTGCTGTTTTCTGGTATGAAGACATGATTGATGCGGTGTCAAAATTTTGAAGGAGGAAAATGTTGCATGTTGGCAGAACTCAAGCTTACTTAGGATGTAGTGATGTAAGGGGCACATTAACTATCACGTGCACATGTGGTACCTGCACTCAATTGTTCCACCCACCCACCTTATCAGCACCTGCTATGCTCCACTGCTGGCATAAACTGTCACATGTCCCATACATGGGCATTGATTTGGTACTAGTCTTGTAGTACTGACAACTTCCATCAATTCATGTTGCTCGTAACTAATGTGTGTTGTGATATATGTGTATGCTTTTACCCTATTTCCTCAAGTAGACTGCGCGAGTTCTATCTTCAAACCATGCACAGTGTATGTATTCTAGGGTGTGGTGTATCTAAGGCCACACTCTGTATTGATCACTGGTGTTGAAGCTACCGAGAATTAATTCTGTGAGGAATGGGAGGTGTTTGCAGTTTGTCACCATTCTCAATACTGCTGGTTTAACTGAGGTAGTGAATCTACTTTGCTGACATTGATCCTGAATGGACTGTAGGAAGAAGGTGATCGTGCTATACACGATAAGTGACTAACTAATAAATTAACAATAACAGCTAGCTACCATAATAATACTTCTTTTCTTTCTGTGTCTCTGGACTCATCATACAACAACAGGTGTTGGCAGCAAAGCAGGTTTTTAACTTGTGAAATAAATTCGTATTGATGTAGGTAGCTATCTTCAAATTTGGGGGGGAGGGATGCTTGTATTCTAGGGTCTGTACTATTTCTCTCATTCAGGAAATTGTGCGGTCAGTTTGAGGGTGCGATCTAGTTGACGGTCGAGGGCGCAAAGTAATTGAGGAAATACGGCATGTATGTGTGTGTATGTATGTACATATATGTGTTATGTATGTATATGTATGTGCACATATGTTTGTATGTACGTGTATATGTGTACATTATATGTACGTATGTATGTATACATGCAAATTATTTTATATAGTTATTAGTGTGTGTGCGTGTGTGTTTTACTTTCTGTCAACCTTCACTGGATAGATATGTTGAAACTGTTGGTCAGGTATATGTGGTTAAAGGAAGGGAGAATTTGCTGATTGGTACCGATAAAACAAAGGAATGTTAAACTTTAATTTGAGAACATTTCCCCAGAAGCAGTACTGCATTCCATTCTTCAGTATGTTGCTTGAGTCATGTTGCTATGCTGGGTAGGGGAAGTTCATACTAGAGTCTGGAGTTATGAGAGATTTGTAAGAACAAGGCATTGAGAGAGATTTGTAAGAACAAGGCATTGTTGCCCTACTGAAGCTGCTTCTGTCGGTCTATTCCCACATGCTAGGAGGTTGGGTCCGTGGGTGGACAGTATGTTATAGTTAAAGCATGAGCGCTTAGTTTCTAGTCGATTTATTGCACGACAGCCCGAGGGCCGTAGGCCCGAGGACTGAGTGCGATAAATGTACTAGGCACTAAGCGCTCATGCTTTAACTAGTTTAAATACCGGGCAAGTGTTATTGCACACTTGCCAAGTTATTACACCTGACAACAATATAGCAACGGTATTTAAGTTATTTTAATTGTTATTTTTATGAACAAATCTGTGTAGCCATACAATAATAATAATGATGATGATGATGATGATTTTAATGATAACACTCTCAATGTTCAAATCTTGACATTAGTATAAATGTTATAGTAATTGTGTACTTACATATGAAAGTAGTAAAGGAACCAACTCACAATGTGGTGAATGCTTCGGGGTTTTTTTGTTTTTTTTTAGTGGTGGCAAGTTGGCGACTGTTAGCGTACCGCTGTAAAGGTGTTAAAAATTTTCATAGCAAAGTCTTATCATTTCATATCTGCAACACTTTCAATATCTGAAGTAGATTTCTATGATTTTTTGGTCCCGATTCAATGTTAATTTCTTTTCCCACTAGACGCTTGTCCCATGTTTTTTCAAATTTTCTCCGCAGTGTTTGTGTTTCCCAGATGGCAATGCAATATCAGCCACGACTTGTAGTCAAGGTAGAGTGGAGCACAGCAAGAGCACCTGATGTGAACACTGCACACACACACATTGGTGGGAGGTTGTACTGTGGTTGTTCTTGAACTGTGGATCACACACACACACACACACACACACACACACACACATGCATGCATGCACACATATGGTACAAGTTTGTGTGATACAGTTAGAGAGAGTATGCCAGAGCTTGGGTAGCACCACATACTGGAGGCTATTAGGAGGATTGGAATGTGAACCAGCTTATTTCGCCCTTCTCCTATTTCTTCTCTCTCTCTCTCTCTTTCTTCCCCTCCCCATCCCCCCTTTTCCTTTCTCTCGTGTGTGTGTTAGTGTGTATGCCTAAGCAATAATGAGCCTTCATTTGCTGCATGTTGGAAATCTTCACTATTCGGTGAAAGTGCACTTTCAATTGACCTTTTTTTTTCCCTTTTTTTTTTGTTGGCTGTGTCAGAAATGTCTGCATGTTGGGTTACAAACAATTTACTACGAAGTTGTCCTAATTAGAGTAATTAATTACTTGTACAGGAAAATCGCTGTTGTTATGAAAAATCAACCCTTACTTTACATCTGCCCACCTAACCAACAAACATGCACACATGTGTACACACATTCACACATACCTACAACATGCACATATATGCACACATCTACAAACTCACGCACATGTACACATATCTACAAACTCACATGCGTACATACCTGCACACACACACATAATTGAATTGGTTCAGTTTCATTTTGCAAGCTACATAGGTCCTTGATGAAGAGGATCTGTGATGTATGATAGTGATATCAAATTGTAGTGCTTCAATGACTGAAGTCCATTTAGTGTGCCTTATTTTTTATCTTAAGGTGAGATAAATCTAAATCGTAAGTTGTCTGGCCATTTTAAACTCTTTCAAGTGCACGAAGAGGAGTGGCTATGCCCAATAATTTCAATAATTGCTTGTAATAGTTTTATCAACACATGCTGAAGGTTTACATCATTGGTGCTGTATATAGGAACATGCATGGTTAGTGTTGTTCAGTTCAGATAGTGTGTGTGTGTGTGTGTGTGTGTGTGTGGTATTGTGAAAGTGCAGGTAAGTCGAGTGGCAAGTGAATAAGATAAAGGTCATGTTATGAATGGCCTTTGATGTTCTCACAGGCTTTACATTCACTAACTCCATTGCTCTCAATCAGATGCCACTTTACCTCTGATGACAATGATTGATTTAAGGAGTTCCTGAACTTATAGTGGTGATAGTTTTGGAGCTTCATGAATCTAATTGACGGCCTTCACTAATATTATTGAGGCACTATGATGATTCCGTTTGTATATGTGTGAGTATGTGTCTCTAGTGTTTTATTACGGTCATGTCAGGAGTATAGAATTCAATGTACAAAATCAATTTGCACACGTAAGGTGAATATAATTGGATTTAGCAGACCATTACACATTATGGAGTAGTGCCAGTCAAGTGGAGTGAGTGGCATCGTGCTTGTTGTTTTTTTTTAATTGACCAGTGATTGTTTGGAATAACTATCACTATGTGTGTAGCGGCATTTATATGATTGAGTGTAGCATTGAAGGCTCGTTGAGCACTGCTGAGGAAATTGGCTCTGGTATTAGAGAACTGATACACACAGAGTTGTTTATGTGAAATATGTATAAATAATTGAGCATAGACCTCTGACAAAGTTTTCTCTTTTTTTTTTTTGAGATAAGATAGTTCCACAGTGAATGTGGTTATTATGTGCATTGAAAAAGGGGTTTTAAATAACGTGGGTATATCCACTAATAGTTAATGAGACATCCCATTTATAATTTTGAAACTTCAATATACAATATACCTCACCATCACTATTTCCATTTCACTTTGACTCACTGTGTGTGTACATATGTATCTGTGTTTGTGTTTCACAACCACTTGTAGGAACCTCGGCCTCACAACTTTAAGAGCACAACCTACCACAAGCCCACTTGGTGTGACCACTGTGGTTCACTGCTCTATGGCATTGTGAAGCAAGGCACCCAGTGCACTGATTGCGGCATAAACGTCCACCATCGCTGCAGCCAGCAGGTTCCCAAGACATGCGGCCATGGAACCAGAGGGGAGCCCAGGGGCAGGATAAAGTTGACCTTTACTTCGCTGAGACTTAACGAGTCGCACCATAGGATTAATATATTTGGTATGTTTTGGTATAAGATAGGGGTTGAGTTGGTATATGAGGGTGTTTGGAGGAGATGGGATGAGGAGTCGTGCAGAGTGAGAGCTTGGAGGAATGGTTGTTCAGGAAGAGGATGAGTTTATTTGAGACCTACTCAAGGAGAAGTTATTATACATACATGTATTATATAGACGCAGGACATTCATTATTGATTGTATTTGATCAACACAAGCTTCCTCCAATGAGGAAGTGTATACTGTGTACTATTGAATGGGGATTAGTGGAGTGCATTAAAAATTTAGCTATTGGTACTACACAGGCAGACGGAATGGGGGACAAAAGAAAATATTTTAAAGAGGATTTTATTGTTTGTTTAATTTAAGCATTCTTAGTTCATTTGTTAATATCGTGTACCCTTTCTCTCCTCTCCTTTTTCTGCATTTCCCAGTGCACGAGTGTCGAAACCTTCCACCCATGGACCCCAATGGTTTGGCCGACCCCTACGTGAAGCTCCGCCTTTCCCCAGACTCCTCTTCGGCAATAAAGCAGAAGACAGAGAGAAAGGAATGCACTCTGAACCCTAAGTTTGAGGAAGAATTCTTTTAGTGAGTTGACCTAATACCAAACTAAACGAAACTAAGACACACACACACATACATACAAGCAACAAAACTCAACATGTAAGCATGTAAATGTAGTTGAATGAAAGTAGAGAGATACTGTCCATGCAAATGTCCCAACAGTCCAACATATCCAGCTCTGATTACTATGTCTGTTGTGTGACTTTCTGTTGCGTAAGTTACGCAGTGTCACAGCTACAGAACTTGTACGTTGGAATCTCTCAGTTCAGTTTGTTTCTAAATGACAACTTGGGAGGATAGCTGTGAAGCCTGACAGCATAAGCTCAGCTAGGGCTTCTATTGAAACGACATTTCCTTCTCCATAATGTTTTGAAACGTACTCTGAGCTAATATATAGTGTCCTTTCTTGTCCTAATAAAAGTAACTTCCAATTGTGTGTGGATTCTGGTGCCAAATGGAGGACCTGAGTATGTCACGGTATTGCGTACCCCACCGGAACCATTACAGTATATGTAATATTAGTTGAAATATATGCCACAAACAACACCAACAAGCACACACAACAGTTTAAATAATCACTGTACATGACCCTGGAACACACGCACACACACACACAATAATATATATTATATGTAATACTTAATTACGTGAGTCAAGTGTGATATGGCAGATATTTCACAAGCAAGCTAATTTGTTATCATGACAAGCAGGCTAATTAATTTTTTGAGCCAGAGGCAGAGTGAAAATAAAGCCTGAAGGTGAAATACCTTGTTGGCCTAACATACTACCGTAAGCCGTAAGTGTTTATTCTATGCTGGATATCTTCACTGCAGTATTTTTTTTTTGTAGATACATAGAAAGGTAGCTGTAAAAACCTGGGAATTGGAAACTTATTTGAAAGTAATGTGCTTGGCAATTCAGTCGTTTAACACCTGTAATATTGTGAGATATCTCACATAATGGATTGCAGGAAAAGTGGCCACCAAGGTGTGTGTGTGTGTGTGAGAGGTGGGAGGGGGGGGGGGGGGGGGGGGGCTGATAATATTAAAATATTAAATTATTTTACTCCAAAGTAGCCATTACTAGTGTGCCTGGAGTATGTGGGTCCACAAGTGAGTATTTCTGAGGAGTTATATGTAACTATCTAAATATTAATTTATATTACTCCAAAGTGATAGTCACCTATTGCCTAGCAAGTTTCAAGGGAGTATTTCTGAGAAGCTTGTGATGTGCAGTCACCCTAAATCTCTCATTGAATTCAGGCAAAAAAAATGTCAAAGGATTATAGGAGGTGAGTACACATCCAGCTTCTTACAAATACTCACTTAGCGCCCCATCACTTTCGAAAGTAAGTACGATTTAATATTTAGATAGCTATAACTTCTCAGAAATAATCCTTAGAACTTATTTGAAGATATTGTGAGATATCTCACAGAGTAGGGGTCAGGAACCTAAAAATACTATTGTGAAGACATCTAGCATTAGAATAATATATTTGTACCATGGTACATTCAAACAGTCCAATCAGATTGCTCAATTTGCAGTGAATAAATTTCACACCCACTTTCTAGGAGGTGAATAAGTAAACTGTCCAATCAAAATTAGTTTTTGTGGCTTCATGTAGCCTAGAGCCATGGTACAAGTCGGTTGCATCCCTCTGTGATCGGTCGGTACGGGATTTACACTATCCTCGGCTCTTCGGCCCTTGGTTGTGTCAATCCCATACCTACCTCCTCATTGTAGTGTAACCTATACATATACACACTAGTATATGTATATTTATTCCACCCTAGATATCTTCACAATGATATTACATGACCCGTCACGATATTTCACTCATGAAATATTTCGCCATATCACACTCTGACTCATGTAATAAGTACTATTATATATAATATATATATGTATATAAATGTATATGTATATAAATGTATATATTTGGGGGTGCAAACATATAATACTTGCTGTGGGAGGAAGTTTGGATAACCTTGAATAAACAAACTCACTAGAGTTGCTATACTCTGGATGATTCCTAGTTCAGTTAGGATGCTGCACGTTGGTGAGCCACAGCCAGTCCTAATACGTGTAGGTCATTGTCAGAATGGAAGCAAGGCTTGACAGCCAGTAGTAATATTGTATGTCGTACTCTCTGGTGATGGTTGAATTAGTGATGAATGTTTTGTAACAAGTAAGGGTGGAGCCAACTGGACATCGGTCAAAATAATGTTTGCTAAACTACAACAACAACAACAACAACAACAATGGCAACAAATGATGTTAATTACTTGCACATTGATTCCCATGTCAGAAGAACATTCATGATGGTGTTATGTTTTTAATGGGATTCATATAGACTCTTTTTACTCAGAATAATAGAGCATGAAATTTACAATAGTACATTGACTTCAAAATAATTTAAATTACCGTGACAAATTTATGGATTATGTTGCTCATTGGTGTGGGGACAGCTATGAACCAACAAACAATTAAGTCATAGAGTATACCACTTTATATTGGTACTGTGTATCCAATGATTCTACATGTGCTGTAATTGCCTTTGAGGTGCCAAATTTGCACACTTATCTAAAGACGAGTCAAAATTTGAAGTGCAAGTGCTGTGTAGCGGTTGCATCGAGAGTGACAACCCCTTACCATCATTGCATTGTGGAACACTTGTGAAAACAGTGCACACCTTTTATTTTTCAGCAGTTAACTGACATGACAAAATTGTTCCAACGAATATAAAGAATCTTTGAAAAAGAGAATTTTCGTTGGTCTGTTGAGAGTGAGACTGTAGCATAGCAGTACCCCTTAACAGTATGAATGCAGAATTGGAGTGTTTGTTTGCTGGTTGGTTGTCGTAGCTCAGTGGCAGAGCGCTTGTGCATTAAGCAAGCAGTCCTGGGTTCGATTCCCGGTGGCGACCAAATATTTTTGATTCTGTATTGTTTAAAATTCCTGTGAAAGAGAGAGAATACATCTAAAGAGTAAAAGAAGACTGAAAAAAAAAACCATGAAATAATATTGTATTTTACTTAGCGATGTGACAGACTCTGAATTGGAGCATCGCATCATATTGGACGTGTGGGATTGGGACAGGCTGACTGCCAATGACTACATTGGTGGCATGTCTATGAAAGTCGGCGAGATCCTAGACTTCACCAAGGAAAACCCTTTTTCATCCTGGTTCAAACTCATCGATGAAAAGCTGTCCAAGGTTACTTATGAGAGAATCATAGTGGATGACAAGGAGGCCGAGAAGGTATGTGTGTACTAGTATGTGTGTTGGTTTGTATGTATAATATGCATGTACATGTGTGCGTGTGTGCTAGAGGTTGATTGCTATTGTTGGTATATATCTAATACAAATAAAGAATTTTGTTTAGATGTTCTTTGATCTTTGAACATTACCTACAAATATTGAAAAGTCGATAATTGTCCAGCAAGTCAGTAATATCGTAGCAATCAATTCTTTTTTTTCTTTTTTTTCATTTTTGTTCCTTTTCAAAGTTTGTTTTCATATGAATTATCCACCACCTGAATGACTTGTTGATGCTGCAAAACTTTGCATTTCTTGGTTACAGCTGATAGAAGAGTTCCGACGAGCCACAATGGCAGAACAGAGAGGGCGTGCTGCCACCATGCACCAGGTGCGAAGAGGAACTGAAATCAATCCACTGTCCCATGACCTGCCCAAAATGCAGCTCTCCGACTTCAGCCTGCTGCTCGTCCTGGGCAAAGGGAGTTTTGGAAAGGTATGTGGAAATTGAACTTCCTGGCATACCGTGAGAGCCGAAAAGACTCTTGATAATAGTCTTCATGTGTGTTGCACCTGATACCTTCTGCCTTGTTACCTGTGGCCTTCCTCCTGCTGCTGTTTGTGTGCTGTATATTACATGGAGTACATATTTCATTTGAACGGTCCATGCAGACAATAACAAAGTACCACGTTGTTTGTCTAGGAAGTGGTTTTTAGGTTCAACACTGTTACAAATTGATAAGTAAGGTTCATTGCATGGAGACACGTGTGTATCAATGAGCGATATGTTGGAAGGTGATTGAGGCATTAGGCTCGTCACATTCCTTGTGTTTATTGTATTGGAATTTTCGGTTTTTGGTTTTGGATTCTTGCTCCATTAGAGACTGTTTTTTTTATGGTAGATTAGGTATGAAGCTTACATTATGTGTAGTATGTATGTATTGATGCTTCCACCAGAGTGGGCAATGCTGGAACATATTAAGGAATCGTAGTAATTTGTTTTGGGCGGAGTCTGTGAATGGCTGAGAAAGGTGTTTATGTGAGGGATTTTGAAGGTGCTTTTTGAAACAATGCAGGCTTGGGTAAAAAGGGAGGGCCTTGAAGTGTCCCAATCTTCTAAATTATGCCCAATTTTGTTTTATAATTTACTGTTAAATTTTGGTAGAAAACTTGCCTGTGGACCTCTGAATGTTAAATTTCATGAGACCTGCATGACGTTTGTTTGAGCCTTAATTCAGCTAGTAATCGTGGCTAGCAAAGCTGACACTCCGCCGGTCCAATTACGATTTTGGGATGTGTGTGTGGTACTTCAATTGGATTAAATTGTGGGCGTGGCTGTTGTGGGTATTTAGTTCACTTATCCAAGATTCAGCAGACTGCCTCCAGAGTTGATCTATAAAACTAGCATTGCATCAATCATTAAAATGCTGTAGAAGACTTTATATATAAAAAAAGGCAATGTATGTCAAGCATAAAATTACTGAAACGAATTGGTGTGGGAAGGGGAACTAGGAAGCCAAGTTTCCCTTCTTCTTTCCTCCCCATGACATGCCCGTAATCGTAAGTAATTCAACCCATGGGACAGCTATACTAACTTAAGCTTGATGTCCTCTATCACATCATTGTGTCACACCTACTTGTATCACATCATTGTGTGTGTGTGTGTGTGTGTGTGTGTGTGTGTGTGTGTGTGTGTGTACATACATTTGGTCAGCCAGGGGATAATAACCTCAGTTAGTGTCCACATCATTTATAATCAAACTGATATGTCTTGACCTAAATATATATGGGCCTCTCCCAGTTTTTAAGCACTGGATCCGCCCCTGATGTATTACCATGATAATGAATTCTTAGTCTGGATATCAAGTAGTGCAGACTACCTAACTATGAGCTGGTCATAAACTCTCTTCTGCAAATCTCTTCAAGTCTATGGATGTATGATTACATCCACTTAATTTTGTGATAATTGTTAAAAAAAAAAAACCTTTTTAATTTAAGAAGTCTGTTTTTAGTGAGTAAATATAATTATTTCTTACCAGTCATGAAATATTGCTGTGCCCCCCCCCCCTCCCCCCTAAATAGTCCTCTGATGTGACACGAGGTTGATTTGTCTACAATTTATCTAAAACCTGATCTTTATCTTGTTGATGCCATAAACCTTAGGAACGTCTGAATGTCATTTATTTAAGTGGTTGCAATTTTTTGGTTGAAAGTTTTGAGTCAAATTTCCAAGGGGAGGGGAAAAACCAAGTTTAAGCTATTTAACTACAATAACATGTCTAGAGTAGGCCACCAGCTTTCCTAATCACACAACTTTATTTTTTTTCTGCTCATCGGTTCTGTTGAAGCCATGTACTTGTTTTGAGTCCTGTCTGAGTTGATTTCTCTTAGGAATGATTAGTTAGTGTAAGCTACATTTTAAGTCACAGCTTAGTGTGGTGTATTTAAAAAAAAAGTTTTTTGTTAGTGTCATCGTCTCTGCTTTCGCTGTGCCTTGGATATTGTCTCAAAAAAGTTTTCGTTTGTTTTAGTAAGTAGTACTATAGCTAGTGCAATATCACTGAAGGTTTGTGCCGTTAGTAAGTAGTACTATAGGTAGTGCAATATCACTGAAGGTTTGTGCCGTTAGTAAGTAGTACTATAGCTAGTGCAATATCACTGAAGGTTTGTGCCGTTAGTAAGTAGTACTATAGCTAGTGCAATATCACTGAAGGTTTGTGCCGAAGTATGTAATATCTTTGCAAAACAACAACAACTGCTTCTCATCATTTTTAGCTTAGAATTTGATCAACATGAATTCTCATCTCCAGATAGTGGAGCGTTTGAATAACTTCCTTCCCTATGCTCACACACACCCATCATCATTCACTCTGATTCTCTTTCTGTTAGGTATTTCTAGCAGAGCACAAGTCCACAAAGGAGGTGTATGCTATAAAGAGTCTTAAGAAAGACCTCATCGTCAAGGAGGATGATGTGGAGTGCACACTGAATGAGCGTCGAGTGTTGGCCATGCAGCAGAAGCCTCCATTCCTCACTGGTCTCCACTCCTGTTTCCACACCAAGGAGCACTTGTTCTTTGTCATGGAGTATGTGAATGGAGGTGACCTCATGTTCCACATTCTGGAGTTGGGGAGATTCCCTGAAAACCAGGCAAAGTAAGTACAGCTGCACTTGGATTGTTAATTTTTGTCACAGCTTGCTTCTGTTACTAAAGATATGATGAAATTCCACAGTGATGTTACGTATTTTTAATAATGGTTTATCCGGTGACAACAATATTATTATTTATGTCAATTTGTTGACATAATAAGACTGTCATTATCTAAGTCTAAAGTGTAGGGCAGAAGTATGGGAACAGCTCTTGGCCTGCATGTCCAGTAAATAGGAAATTGAATTTCCTAAGAATGAATGAGATGTGTTTCTGCTAAAATAGCTAAGATACCTCCTGTATACATTGCGTTGCACTGATTAATTAAATATATTTAATGGAAAAAGAACACAACAACCACTAGTAGGCAGCTGTGTAACTCATGATTTCATATTAATTCAGCGAAGCGAGCGGAGCTGACTCTCTAATGAGTCCGAGATTGAGTTAGGTCTAGGAATTGTTTTTGTTCTTGCGTGGGCGTACGTGTGCACATTTTCTCCTACGCGCTTGCGTGGGCCGGGTAACCTTCTTAGCAACATTTTGTTTTGTTTACCCGCCGTACGAAGTAGCGATGCCCAGTGAAACAAATTCTGCGAAAGAGAGACAAAACGTTAGAAACGCTCGGTCAAGAGCTTTGAGG
>WLWI01001363.1_pt1 | contig 21262 bp, 13 predicted proteins | sample 6701501 | NCBI WGS metagenome assembly WLWI01 (sample SAMN12718690, study PRJNA515312) | sponge metagenome | isolation source: marine sponge | host: Mycale hentscheli | place: New Zealand: South Island, Marlborough, Capsize Point | collected 2014-11-01 | reverse complement strand
TTATTCAGGTAATTCTGTTAGTTTAGTCTGGGATCAGAGACTTTAGATTCTCTGATGCTAACTGAGAATGGAAAGGGTTACACTGTGCACTACAGTTAGATGTAATTTCTGTCCTATTTTTCTGTAATGTTACCTAACTATCAGGCTCGCTCACCATTTGTGCTCAAGCACACCACTAGTTTATATATATGTTTGGACGTTCGTAAAAGGCATTTTTGTACTTTGACCCTCGCGTTTTTGTGTTAGTTCGGTGGTCGACCCTGTCCCAAACTTTACTAAACAGAATCCTCTGCTTATCGATCAGTACCCATATCACCCTAGAAATTGAATTGTTTACCGTTTTGAATTCTTTTACGGGTGCAGTTAAAACGTGAAAACTTATGGGACTTCCATTTCTATTCGAGTTAGTGGAGGTGGTAAGTCACTGTGCTCTTTGGCATGGTTATAATCCGTACGCAACAGTATTTACATTGTCCACTAGACTAACCGCCAAGGTAAGTCTTGTGTAGGTGTATGTCCAGTTGTGTCAAAGCATTGCTTTACAGCCACTATTTAGCTAAAGAATATCACAAATAAAACGTTTAAATAGCGTGTATTGTTTTGTTGTTGTTGTTTTCCTTCAATTCAAACTGTTGCAGCGAGTTGTTACTATGGTACTGAAACCCCTTTACAGTGTATGCCTAATTTAAAAACTAGACCTTATTTTCAGTAGCTTCAGTGTTGGAAGTCAAAATCATTCATATAAAAATAGTATAGTCTTTAGGCTCGCTCGCCATTTGTGCTCAAGCACATCACTAGTTAGCTATATATTATATGTCATATATTGTTATATGTTAAATATATATATATATATAAACGTTTCTCACAATGGTACAAGGCAAAAGGTCATAAAATGATATTACAAAATGATATTATTATAATTTTTTTTAATACGCATGCGTAAACTGGTACTACAATTTTTTTTTTTTTTTTGTACTACAATATTTTTTTAACTGGTACTACAAATGATGAGAAATATACAAAAAGGCCAGACTACACCGTCCAGGGAGGGGTCAAACAGGTGACTGGTTGTTGGGGTGGAGTCAGAGGTGCCGCAACGATTCTCAATGGCCCTGCTGATGTTGGTGATGGTACGGATGGTGTCCTCTGCCAGCCCACCTAGTGTCTCAGCCACCAGAGGGACGAATTCCGTCCCGGAAGAGCGGCATGCTGAGAGGTTGGCTGCAAGTTTTCTCTGCACACCAACTTGGAGGGCATGGCCAGGTGTTTGAGCAGCCTGAGCGATGGTGAGCTCCTAGCCCTACGCAACAGTATTTACTTGAAAATGCATTGTCCACTAGACTAACCGGGAAGGTAAGTCTCGTGTAGGTGTATGTCCAGTTGTGTCAAAGCGCGTTACAGCCACTACTTAGCTAAAGAATATCACAAATAAAATGTTTAAATAACGTGTATTGTTTTGTCGTTTTCCCCCCTTTCAATTCAAACAGTTGCAGCGAGTTGTTACTGTGGCACTGAAATCCCTTTACCGTGTATGCGTAATTTAAAAACTCGACCTTTTTTCAGTAGCTTCAGTGTTAGAAGTCAAAATAAAAAATAGCATAGTCTTTAGGCTCGCTCGCCATTTGTGCTCAAGCACATCACTAGTTAGCTCATGAATTATTCATGAATACGTACGCCGTCGTCGGTCCTGGGTATTATTGGCGAGCGAGCGAAGCAAGCGAGACACAACCACGGGTAACTCAATTGAAAATCAATTGAAAATTGGGGATATTTGTTTATAATGTGGCGACGTACGTATGCCATTTTGTACTTTGACCCTTGCGTATTTTTGTGCTAGCTCGGTGTTCAACCCCGTTCCAAACTTCACTAAACAGAATCCTCCCGTTTCGCGATCATTACCCGTTTCATCCCAGAAATTAAATTGTTTACCATTTTGAGTTCTTTTGCGGTGTAATTAAAACTAAAAAACTAGCGGGAGTTCCATTTCTGTTCGAGTTAGTGGCGGCGGTAAGTTAATGCGCTATGCCCGACTCAACAGTATTTAGTTATTCGAGTTAGTGGCGGCGGTATGCGCTAGGCCCTACTCAACAGTATTTAGTTGAAAGTTCACGAGACTAACCACAAAGGTAAGTCTTGTGTAGGTATGGCCACTTTGTGTGAAAGTATTGTGCGTTCTCAGCTATTACTAAGAATATCACAAAGAAAACATTTAAATAACGTGACTTGTATTTTTGTAGCTTTTTTTCCCTCCATTCAAACAGTTGCGGGTGGTTACTATGGCATTGAATCCCCTTTAGGGTATATGCTAATTTAAAAATTCGCCTTTTTTTCGAGCTTCTAAGTGCCACCTGTTGGTTGTCAAGAGCCAATGGTAGTCAGAATGGCTTCCAATGAAACTACCACTACTGGAGGAAGGCTGAGATAAGTACATAATACCATATTTGTTAACTAAAGTTACTAAAATAACTCTGGACTTTTTTTCTGTAGCTGAGAGCTTGTTCAAGAGTTACTGGTAATAGAAGTAGTCAGATTGACTTAAACTTGATACTACAGTGTTATCACTACTCAGGAAATTAAGGTAAGAGAGTAGTGCTCTGTATTTATTTGCTATAATTAATGGTCAACAGCAATACATATTATATATGTATATATATTTTTTATATACTTATATTTATTATTTGTTTTTGCTGGCTAGACAAAAGATCAAGCAATTACAACAGTAATAGATAGCTAATTAAATAAATAAATAATAACATCAATAATAATAATAATAATAACAACAACATAAAATAGTCAGACAAAACAAGTAGCTAAATAAATAATAAATAAATAAATAATTAGGTGGTGATTGTTCCCACTGAGAGAGCTGGAAAAGATAGTCCCTAGCCCCTTGTTGTATATAATATATAGAAGAATCCATTTTTGTCACCATGAAATAAAAGCATCTTCAGGTAAAATACATCATATAACACTATTGTAGTTTTATGCAGCCTAACAAGGCAGGCTCGCTCGCCATTTGTGCTCAAGCACACCACTAGTTATATAGGTATTGAAGTATGACGAAGTGTAAATTAAAAACTTCTACTTACTATACTCAGTCATGTCAACATAAATTTAAATAATATTTATATCAAAAAATATAGTACATAAGTAAGAAACTGGTGAGTACTTTATTGTTGTTTGAATAACTTGGACTTGGCAGCTACTTGAATAAATTTAGTTGTGTTTCTTTTTTGTTATTGTTGTTTTTGTTGTTATTTTGCATTATTTAGTTTCTTTTCTTTTTTTATTCTTTTTTTTCATTGTTCAATTAAATTTCTTTTGGTCATAATAATAGATTATTTTATTCAAGGAAACATAGTATTAGCTACTACAAATTTAATACACATACAAATTCGAAATAATTCATAGGTTTCTTTTTTACCTTTGGCAGCACAAACTGAATCTATCCACATTGCTCCACAACCACAGCAGGAGACCATTGACCAATAAGTAATCATGTTGATTGTCTTTTTGTTTTTTGTTTTTTTTTATAAAAAAAAACATGGCTGTAGGGCTTTAGTACAGAGTTAACTCAGAGTTAACTCCACAAGTCTATCCAACTGTATTAATCTGCCACCAAGTCTCCTGCTTTAGCTAGCCCAGAATGTGAATACCTACAAGACCGACACAAATGTAAGGATAGCAAGTGAGAAAACAAGGGAGTGAGCACCGAGTGAGAGACTCTACAGCTTCAGGGCTCACATGATGCATAAAAATAGTATGTATGGGTAACACCCCCTAGCATCACGTCATAATCACATGAGCAAATAATTTCTTATGCTCAGGGAAGTTAACGGAGTTGAAAGAAGTGAAGTTTCACGTTGAAAATGCATACTGGTGAGTGTTTCTGGCCTGATTAGCTTTTTCTCTTATGAAGACAGGTTACCATGTACCGTTTTCATTACTGGAGCTATATTGATGCCCGATTAAAATAGCTAATAGATAGCTTGTTCTTTAGTCTGAGATTATATTGTAATAGCTAGGTAGTATTTAGTAGCGCTGAGGGTTCGCACCTTTAGTACTTCATTATGTTGTAATCATGACTTGCACACTGTACACACAATTCAATCACTTATACATGTAATAGTTGGAAGAATCACAGGAGATTTTACCTTCTATCCACAAATTTTGACCACAATGTAATTGTGCCCTCCCTCCATACATTTTGTGGACATGTTGTTCATGACTGCCTCCCCCAAACAATGGAATTCTGTGATGTGCTCTAAAAAGTCTAGTAATTACATAGACTTGATCATAGCTTGTGCCACTTTCATTTCCTAGCCATATGCTTAATTCATTTCTAAAACCTACAACCATTAGCAATCATTCTGCTAACACAGCAAGATCACAAACTTTTTTTTATTGTAGAATGTTTTAAAGGTGGATGAATAACAGTTTTTATATTTTGATAGCAATGTTGTAATGCTGAGTTTGATTAAGTATGGTGGTTATATGTGCACATCAATGTTTCTGCTAAAGCAACAACATTTTGTAACTGAAATGTTTTGCTCTTTCTTAAACATGCTTAAATTTCCCACCCAATGTTTCCTAGTAAATCAGCTGGCAATCATCTTTTATAGGAATCTGCTGGATCAGCAGTATGCTTACATGGACAGGAGTTTCATGTTTACTAAATGTTTTACAGTTTATTGTGCCTATTTGTTCAACTTGGTATGCCCAGCCTTCCTTGGCGATTTTAAAAAATTTGGTACAGTGTTTCCTCGATTATCCAGACACCTGACAGATGATTTAGGGACGGTTCTGAATATATGAACTTGTCTGGATGTATGAATAATGTTTTTTTAAACACCAATTAAATTCATTGCTTGTTTATCTTTTCAGTGATATACAGTACATGTACATAATTAGCGATTATGTTGCTCCTATCTTACTGTTATAGACTGTATTAACCAACCACCTCATGGAGAAGTAGATTGATTATGGAGTTGTAGGTTGTACTAACCAGTCACCAAGTGAGTAGGAAGCCAGATTGTATTGGTGCGGCCATTATAACCACACCCACCTAACCATACCCACTCGTTTATTCAAGTAATGAGACAATACAGTGGTCTTTCTATCAAATAACCGAAGAGTTTAATAAATTCAAATGCCACTGTAATCACACCAAATAATTCAGTCAAAGCTGATGATATTAAAGTAAGCCAAGCTTGGTGCCCAGGGTTTACAATGTCAGGTTTTCCAATAATATTTACTGTATGCAGTTGGCCAGTGTTGGGCCTTCTAGCAGTACAACAGACTGACAAAAAATATAAAAAACTAGCAAGTACCCCACCACATAGTGGCGCTTGACGTATTGCAAAGTAAGAATGCAGTAGCACAAGTTATCCTGCTCAATTATCATTCTCTACCATTGGTTAAGGTTACATAAGTTTCCCTCTCCTGCTCTCTTTTTTTCTGAACTATCTGAGCTTTTCTTCTATCCCACCACTCCTTATCTTCAGCTCTTCTTTTTGAGTCATGGTGCCCCCTTTTCCTTTGTCTATCTCTCCTGCATTTCTGTCCGACTTTGAGAAACTTTTGTCTTCTATTTCGCACTTTAGCCTTTCTTTTGAAAACTAAAGCCCGCCTTTACTTGCCTGCTTTTTAGTTATAATTAATCGCTCGCCTTTTTGCCTTCTTTTCCCTTCCATTTTAAACCTACACTGCCTTACCTCGCCGATTCCATCCGCTTTTCAATCTCCTTTTACCTTCTCTGCGTACTTTCGCCTTCCTTTTTGATACCTAGGCCGCCTTCCATCGTCTCTATTGCACCCGCTTTTTAGAATAACCGGCACGTTCTACAGAATGTGATGACACTTTACCTACGGTAAAGAGACGATGCTTTACCAAACCGTACCAAGCTCATGAATTATTCATGAATACACACACCGTCGTCAGTCGTCGTCGTCGTCATTACTGACACACAAGCGTATTATTATATAGATGACTAATATAAAGAGTTGTATGTTAAGTGATCGTGATCATTTCAATTGTGAGTATGTATGAGTATGTGTGAGACCAAAATTTTGGCTATACTTGAGAATTAAACTTACTTTTAAACTTACATGAAATTATTCATTTTGAGAATTAGTGCCAGGTCTACTTTTCAACCATGGAAATGCTCGTGTCATTCAGCATAGATGTGAATTCTTAACAATTCTTACCATGTCATTTCAGTCATAGAATTAAGATGTAATGTGTGTGTGTGTGATGTGTTTCAATCATCTGGTGAACCCCCTGAACCACGTGACGTTTCATGGGTTTCCCTATGTAAAGAAGAGACAATTTTACCCAGATTCTGCAGAGGCAATCTTGATGGAAATAGAATAGGAGGGGTTGTGGTTGAGGGCCACCAGTATCTCTCTATTGCAGGACCAAAGGTTTAATCATATACAGTACTTTAATTTTGATTTCAATTAGATAATGACATATGAATTACAGAACAAAGACTGACCATGGCTGAGATAACCAGCCAGTATATAATATATAGAAACCAGTTGACTCACCCACATTTGTATGGGTAAGCTTGATATTAAAACAATATGTTCTGAAAGCTGGCTAAATCTGGTTGGTTCATTTTTTCAGGGTGACCATAAATGGTAAAACTGGGGGTACATGAATATTGAAAAGACGTTAATGGAATTGTTTAGAAAATACTTGGAGGCCTATCAATAAATAAAAGAAAAATACACATATCGGTTTCATTCCAGCATCTTGTATGGTTTGATATATTAGTGGTTTCTACCACAACACACACGCCACTCTAACTTATGTAGCATTCTTGGCCAAGAGAAGAACCTCTGTCTCTACCATATCATTTTGTATGTGGGTTCAGTTTTAAATTATTTCCCCCATTATTTTGGTTAACCCTGTGGGGTTGTCCTATAGAGCCGAAGAAGTTCAACCTAGCTCAATTATCATCACAGTGAGGAAGAGAATGGCCAGAAGGTATGCTGCCACCAGAGTTTGAGATGTGATCAGTCACATGGATTGAGTCCAGGCCCTATATTTTAACAGTGAGCTAACCTGCAACTTCCCCTTCACAGACAATTTAATGCAATTAAACACAACCAAAGACAAACTGAACATAAATGCACATGAACAATGAATTAAGTATATACCTACTGCACACGGGAAGACTCATTTCGGTTCTGCACTAAGTCTTCTTCTTTATATTCTTTCTCCCTTTATTTCTTTCTAGCTATGGAGTGCGGCCCCACAAACCCAATATCTTAGGTTAAAATTTGAAGAACAATATTTCAATTGGGAATTTTTAGAGGAAGATGGTGAATAATTGTTCTCCTTGTTTTTTTTAAGTGTTCCATGTGTGTTTGGATGTGATTGTAGAGGCACAGGTAGTGGAGTGTTCGTGGAAGTGGCTCTGCCAGTGGGGACTCATGATTACCTGTTCATTGTGGATGGTGAATACAAGACGGACCCCAGCAGTCCAATGGTGAGTTCTATTGTTATTGGCGAGCGAGCAAAGCGAGTGAGACACTATCAGGGGTAACACAATCTAAAATTGGAGATAATATTTGTGTATTTATATGTGTGGATATAACAAGGGCGTAGGTGCCGGTCCTGCCGGAGCAACCTGCAACTAATTGGTGCCTGAGTGAGGTCACATTGTACACAAATTTATCAAAGAAAGTCGAACCTTTCATGTAGTTGCTTTTAATAAAATCTTGACAGAATGATGGCTATCTATACTAGGTGAATAAGGGCTAGGACATAAACTTCAAGAAAACTAAATTATTGCTGCCTATTTGTTGTTGTTTTTTTGCATTCAGATTTATAATGACAAAAATAAACTTTTATCTGATTTAAGGTTAAATTATGAAGGTTTAGCTACGCTGTTGTTGGAATTACTTGTGCACAGTAGCTTGCTCACCATTTGTGCTACTGCACATCATTAGTATATGTGAGCGGGTCTGGGAAAAGGGACGTGACCTTACTGCGACTTATTGAAATTGAGATATAGGCTCCAGAAGTAAGTCATCGGGAAAAATTTTTTTTTTTTTGTTTTTTGCAGAATTAGTCTTAGTGACCCTTACTCTACGTCTATGCCAAATTTCAAATGTCAAAACAATTAATAAGACCCCAAGCGTGCCATGAAAAGACAAGCTACTTTTTATTCTCTCTCGTTCTTGAATAACAATAAACGGGGAATGGGCAGAGTTTTACACTAGCATAGCTTTGAGACTATTGCATGCACTCTACAGCTTACCTCTGGCTGAAAGTTTACCGCTACATCGAGTAGAGTAGCCAAAGATTTATGCGGAGTACAACTTATAGCGGGGGGCGGGGCCTCGGTTAGTTTTATCAATTGGTAAGCGGGAAGCTTTGAATTACCCGCGCAAGCTAAGTTAACGGTTGTTTTTACTATTGCGAGCATGGCGGATTTTTGTGGTTATTTGTGGTGCGTGTGGGTGCGCGCGCGTTGCTATGTCGCAGCACCCTTAAACCTGTGCCACTTTACCTCACTGATTCCACATTTCGCCTTTCATATTCTCTTTCGTACTTTCACCTCCCTTTTTGAAGCCTACCGCTGCCTTCCATTATCTATTGCACCTGCTTTTTAGAAATAACCAGCACATTCTACTGAATATGACGACACTTTACCTGCCATAAGATGACAATGCTTTACCAAGCCGTACAAGGCTCATGAATTATTCATGAATACACACACCGTCGTCGGTCGTCGTCGTCGTCGTTACTGACACACAAGCGTATTATTATATAGACTAGTGATGTGCTTCAGCACAAATGGCGAGCGAGCTGGTCTGACTGAAATTTAAATTTGAATGCTAGCTGTTAATATTTTTTATTTGTTAGTTAAATATTTTTATTTAGTTTATTTGTGCTATTCTTTTGCAATACATAATAATTTTATACATACTTGTTCACTGGATATACCAGCACAAGACTTGCATTGTGTTCACTTCGTGACTTGACTACTGGACAAAGGATTTTGGTCGCATTTCCAAGTACCCTGCGTTCAAAACCCTCTATTGTACCAAATGTCTTGTAGTGACAGGCTCTGCAAAAACCAGGAATTTTGGCAAAAGTGTCAAAGCTGTAAAACAGTAAAAATACTGACTGTGGTCAAATTTGCTGAATTTTTGAATTTTTCACTTATCAGTTATGCCAAATTTCAAAGCTTAAAAAGTTTGTATCACATCAAGTGCACTATTGAAAGAAAATTCTTTTTTTAAACATTTTATTTCTTCTCAGCTTATACGGAAATTAGTAATACATAAAGCGTGGGATGTGTGGGAATCCCGTGTGAACAATAGCAAAGTTTTCAGGGTTTTCAGGTTACTCGAAAGGTTGGATACTACAAATAATGAAACCCTTGGTTAATTACTCACTATTGTTCAAGTGATTCTTACCGTACTTTAGAAAAGCCTATTCTTCTTAGTAAGTGGCACACCAGACCCACTCCATTTTTACTCACATTTTGAATGTCCATAGTAAAAATCCTGTGTACACTATGTTACATGGTTCAAGTTGAGTAATTTTCAATAAATAATATCAGGATCTTCAAATTTTTAAGCAAATTCCTGGATTTTGCAGAGCCTGTCACATATAGCAACTTTGGATTTTCAAGTAAGAATGACAAACAGAGCATTGATGAAGTTAACTTACTCTGCCGCTAAAAGAATTAATGAACTCAGCTAACTTTGTAAGACCTTACCTGTTATATTTAGCACTGTAGGGGAACACTCTTTCAGGGGCGTTAAAACATGGCCGCACCAATATTTTAACAAAAATTAATTTTTCTACTCTTTACCGAAACTCAAGGTTGTTGTAAAATCGAGCAGTCAAAATGACTTCTCCACAGAGTAAATAGCTAATATCAATCGTTTGGAAGTTATCCGAGAAACATCACAGCAGTCTGAGTATGGTGGATTGAGTTAAAAAACAACAACAACAATATTTTATTGTCACTGTGTTATTTGCTTTGTATGTCCAAGTAGCTATTATGTGGTTTATGGCCAGCAACGGGAACGACTGGGACGAGCTTCCGGGGCTAATCTTGACATCCTCTAGTGTGTCGCTGCCACCAGAGTTCTGCTTACAACCTCAGGTTGCCCAGCTAATGGTCCCCCAAGCGTACAATTTTAAATGTATTTCAAAGTGAAGTGACTACAGAACTGACTCAATTTTGGTACCAAAATACATTGGTAGAGCCTACAGAACGTACGATGGGGTGTGTGGTGAAGTGTGAGTGTGTTTCACCACAAGCTATATCATAAATCTTTGGTTCAGTTGATAAAAAAACTTCTTTTATTGTCTTTTCTATTAATCAAATTCATTATTTTGATGAACAAGTGGGTGTGGCTGTGTGGGTGCGGTTATAATGACCGCACCACTTTGATTTGGCTTCCTACTCCTCTGTTCCCAACTCAGTTCAGTGACATTTTAATGTCACCAAAGCATGAACTGACGTCAAGCCACATGTCAGTATTTTAAATAAACAGTTACAAGGACATCACCAGGTTTACGCAGTTAACTTATGTATAACTTAATTATAGCTCAGGGCAGTCGGAATGGGTGCAGCCAATGTGGCCATGGCAGCATAAATATTTTATCTTTCTACTCTTTACCGGATCTCGTGGTCGTTGCCGAAATTGAGCGGTCAAACTTGAAATTGAGCAGTCGAAATCACTTCTGCTGGGAGTAAATAGCAAATGTCGAGCATTTTGTAACATATCCGGGAAACTTCATACCAGCCTGGCCCTTCCTTTACTGTTCCAAAGAGATCTTTTGGAAAACCTAATGTAATTCAGAAGTCTGATTACAAAGTGGCCATTTTTGCACTATAAGGAGTCAACTGATTAAGTTATTTTCCACACATACTTGAAAATAATTGAAGAAAATAAAACTACAACTTCCACAAAAGGCAGGCATTTGTAAGTGCTTTGCTTTTTATGTCCACGTAGCTATATTAGGCTTGTACTGAATTGTTTGGAGTGATAGCTCCTTCACTCTCTTCATAGTTTGTTTGTAATACAGTGTTTGCAGCACTAAATGGTCCTAACATATGCTTGAAACCTAACTTCTTCTATTAATTATTGATCTAATGTCCGGGATAACTCTGCACCAAATACACTTTTGCATTGGACATTATTATGCAATTGCCACACCAACACACATAAGAAAGAATAACAATCTGGTCTATTAATTTTGTGGTAGCCTACCTATCTAGAAGCCTGTGATGGAGCCCCTTCATCAGAATCACTATCTCATACAAATACGCTGCTTTTGTCTGTACTGGTTCACACATGAATGTTCATGATCAGAAGTTTTTCCAGATTAATAAAACAACAACGATGACTCATACTAAAAAAAAACTCAAGGTGTCTCAACTACTATGGTAATTAAAATTACTTGTTACACTGCTGTGGCCGTCATAATTATTATATACTGTAATAATTTATTTTCCCAGCCTAAATGCCATAGTCTAAGCATAAAACGCCATATTCCTAAAAGGCCACAGTCCCTGCCTTAAAAGCCATTGTCTAAGCCTCCTAAATGAGTTCCAGCCTAATAAAAGCCATAATCCTAGCCTAAAAAGCTATAGATCAAGCCTAAACCGCCATAGTCCCAACCTAAAAAGCTATAGTCCCAGCTTAAAAAGCAACCATAGTCATAACCTAAAAGGCCATAGTTCCAGCCTAAAAAGCATAGTCTAAGCCAAAAAAGCCTTATACAGGAACATATCTATATAATGATGAAGCCTCCGTCCACAACATGAAGTGTATTTGAAGGAAGGTAAATAGCTGTAAAGAATAGTGTTATTATGCTAATCTGTGTATAAATGCAAGGTTGGCAAAAAAATCAAGTGTTTCTAGCCTGGACAAACTACTATGTAAGGCTATTGTGAAAATGTCTTTCTCTAGTTCTCCTTCTCATTTATGGGCACATTGCATTTGATGGTCTCATTCCTAACATATTTCTGAATCTCCAAAAATTTGTTTACACTGAGTCCTTTGGTGAGTACATGTACATCAGTGATCATAATTATCATCAGTAATGACATTATGCAGCTTGCCCATATTTTTCACTTGGAGTAGCTTCTTGAAGATTACCTTTACTTAATCTATACACTGGTCACTATGGCCAGATAATTATATACAGGACATCAATGTAAATAGCAGTGATAAAATAGATTCTGATGTGCTCACATAAAGACAGGGATCACTAACAGTTTGTTGAAAACCCATTTTCTTTGATCTGCTATAAAGTTCAGAGTTCCCGCACCTTGGGGATAAATGCTTCACTTGAGTCGGCTCACTGTCCCTTAAACTGAAAACAAGGTGGCTACCTCAAGAAGATGTCCTCTTCCAGTTTTCCATTCAAGAAAGCAGTGGTATCATCCATTTGATGCACCAGAATGCCATGCTATTCAGTTAGAGCAAAAACAGCTCTCACAGACTCAAACCAAATTAACCAGCTAAACATTTAATCATAGTGAGCATGGCATTTTGAGAATATCCTTGTGCAACTAGTGGATTACATCTTTCTACATTCCCATCCACACCAGTCTTTCATTTAAACACCCTCACTTGCTGCCAACAACTTAACATTCAGTATATGTCCTAACTTTCAATGATGGAACCTCACCAGAATTTGCTTTTAATGCTTAATTATATTATTATCAAAGCATGTTCACTTTTAGCAACACTAGATCGATTATTGGCCATTTTAAACTGTAGTTGCAAAGTCGCATTTTGAACAGCTAGGTTGCCAAAGAATGGAAGGCACAACCATTCTGATTCATACTGGCATACACATGCTTGTTTCGTGGTGGCTAGTTTTCATCATTGTAGGTTTATAGTCATAATAAAGCAAGATTGGACTCTGTTTGATCTTCTGGAGCAAGTAGTAGTGTCTACAAGTACCTAGTTTGGAGAGTGAAGGTATTGTCAATAAAATGAATGGTGTAGCTGCTTGTTTATGGTTGCCATTCAGTTGTTACTGAGTGAATCATACTCAGCTGCTTTAAAGTAAACTTCACAATTGACAGGTATAGTAGGCACCATGAAAGTTCAGATTGTTGTTCTGTAAAATGGCAATTACACTATAATTAAATGGGGGAAAACAGTACACCACTAATGGTAAAACGTGGCAGTATCCATTTGTGTTTAAACTTTCCTGTTTACCAGAAAGAAATACAAAAATCGTTCGTTGAGTGCCAAATTGTTTTGTGGAGAATTGTAAGTAGAGCCACCGTTGTTGTGTGTACGCTTGATATTAACTTTTCACCTGTATTGTTTTAAATAACCACTTCATATCATTGAGCTGTTGTCAAGTATTTAGAGTAAAACACTTTTCAGGTCAAAAAGAACTATTACTTCTCATAGTGGTGTCTCATAGTGGTGGGTCATCACCAGTAGGCCAGGTTGCTACTTCGAAGGGGCTTTCAGTGTGGAGTAGACAATGCATTTAAAGAAAAAAAGAAATGTTTCCCTCCTCTCTTCTTCTATTCATTTAGACATCCTACTCTACAGCTTTTGCCTGTTTATCATGTACTGGTAGCAGTATTATGTATTTCAGCACTGTTTTAGAAAAATTAAAATATTGAAACTTTGATCATTAGTACATGTAGAATTTCGCATTTGAAGGTCATGATCAATTCTGTTCTAGCCCCTCCCCCTTCCCTTCCCCATCACTACTGCAATTTTGAAATCTACTTCCACATTGTACACACACAATGTAGTTTCCCCTGGCAAAATGAGAAGTATTGATATGGGTTTGTGAAAAAAAAAAAAATTTGTGAAAAAAATTGCTTGATAATAATTTCATGCCAATTTTACATGTGTGTATGTTGCTTGTGCAGCCACCCTTAAGCACATAGCAACGCACACCGTCCATAGATCTGGACATTAATTTATTCCCCGTCCATATCCCACCATTTGATAAAACGCGAGCAGGAACAATCGCGCAGTAGCAGCAGAAGTATACTTCATGAAGTTGTGATGTCGTTAGCTTTACATTGTCTCATAGCCGTTTACAGCATCACTCCATATAGTCCTCTTCCTCTTCTGAGCTCATGCGGCAAGGTGCACCAAGCTACCTCTTCTGCATATCTGAGCTTGAGCGAATAGATTCAGCATTTCTGAATTGCAAGTGGAATAGAAATTCCAAATTATGTATAGTTTTTCTTGGAATCTAATAATGAGAACGACAATTTTTTATACATGGGCAAACCTAAAAAAATGAACTGCACCACAACTCGAATTTTTCAATATCCTATAAAAAGAAAAAATGCGAATAAATCATACAGTAATATTGAAATGAAAAAGAACTTGTGGTCTTGCAATAGAGTATCGGCTCAGCTACTAGTGTACCAAATTGCTGAGCTCCAACTTACCTCACTGTTTCAAAAAAAGTGCTACAAAGTGTTATAACTGGGCCTTGATATTTCCTCCATAGGTTCGCTCTCGGCAGGTACTTTGTCCTTGTGTTGTAGTAGAGTAGCCCCTGCAAGTATATAATGATAGTAATTATGCATAGCAAACGTCAACAAAACTTGCAAAGGTGTTGTGTGACAACCCTTTATGATATGATTATGTTTTTTATTTAATAGGTCTTAAACATTAATTTTCATTATTTGGTTGTTGTTGGTGTTGTTATTTAATTTAGCCGACTAATACTACTGGATATAGTCAAGTGGTCATTTCAGGTTAGTACTCTGACATATTAATTAATAGTTTCATATTCAACAAGAATTATTTCATTCAATCTTATTTGAAATAATTATTATAGAAATATTCTTTCTGATGCTGACTTGATGTTTTGACACTTGAGGAGAATTATGCATGATAATCAAGTGTTGGTTTAAGCTTAAAATTAACTGTTTTTTTTTTTAATTTTTTAAATATTGTATCTTGATTTCGGCTCAGTAGAGCCTTTCTCAAGTGACTTTGAAGGCGAGTAGACTAAAAAAGAGGCAATGACTTGGATACTGTGTATTTTTTTCTCGGGGTATTTTGGAAATTAAGGCAAATCAGAAATATGTGAGTAAATAGGAGGTGATTACAAAACGACATAATCAATGAAAAATTGATAATTGTTACCAGTAGATACAAAAGAACTCTTTAAATATTAACTATAAATCACCGTAAATGTTGATCTAAACTAGACCAATTTTGAAGTTCGAGTCAATGTTAATTGTTTCTTGTTTCTTGATGTTGATTGATTCTATAACTTTTGTTTTTCTTTACTTTTTCCGAGGGAGTATTGTCTAGTAATGCTGTCAATTGTCTCATGCGACCATAGAAAAAAATCACATGAGATGTTCTATCAAAATTTTAAAATTTATATAAATCTAAGCTTTCACTGCAGGTAACTCCTCCTTGAGGTTAAATAGAAGCCTTTTGTACTGTTTGTTGTTGTATAACTGGTACACCCAATATGGAGGGCTTTTACACATTATAATCCCTCTTGATAAGTGGTTGGCTATGCCCTTTGCATGCCAATTAGTGTAAGTCCTCATTTATCGACACCCATCTATTATCGACCACATAAGCCTCAATTATCGACTGGTCAAAAGTATGGAACGAGCACGGATTCCCGTATAATATTCAGCTTCAGTTTGTATTGCGGCTCTGTGCACCTTCTTTTTCCTGGCTCTTCTTCTTCATACATCAAGGTAAACTGAGTTGGAAGTAGCCATAGATGATATCCTTTGTCATTGAATTACAAATATCAGTATGTATTAGTTTGTAGTTAACTAGCTACAAAACTAGATATTTGTTGTGCTTTATAGCTGTAGGCTTGGTAAAACTTAATGATTGCATGCAATGATTTATGATTGCAGTTATTTATAAGTGGAAAGTATTTAGTTGTAAGGAATCAATATAAAACCTCCAATCTCAAAGTAGGCTCAACACAATTTCTGTCTCGAGTGCCTTCATCTCAAGTAGGATTACGGCTGCATCTATCTCCAGCTGGCTCCCACAACTCCTTTCTATTCCACATCTCTACCTCTAGTTCTGTTGTGAATACAAGGACTCAGTGTTAAGTAAGAGAGCTAAACTCAATCGATAATATCATGTATTTACAGATGTGTATGTCTTGAATACTATAAAGAAATTAGTTAACTAAAAAAGAGAGGCTACAGTTTTCCTTGATATATGAAGAAGAAGAGCCAGGAAAAAGAGCCGCATTACAAATTGAAGTGGAATAAAATATGGGAATCCGTGCTCGTTCCGTACTTTTTACCGGTCGATAATTGAGGCTTACATGGTCAATAATAGATGGGTGTTTGATAAATGAGGACATACGATATTTTTAAAACATTTGCTACAAAAAATTGTGACATATGAATTTATTGAAATCGTGTGGTAACGCATTTATTGGTGCTTGGATTTGTCGGTGCTCGGATTTGTTGGTGCACGTGAAATTTCAGACTACTACTCTGTGTTGGACTACTGCGAGGAGTTGAAGTCATGCCTACTTCCAAGCTGGAGTAATAGTCCAGTCAAATTGTGGATGGACCCCAACAAATTGCAACAGAATTTTTCTCACTTGTAGAAGGTTTGGGGGACCCTCTACTATAACATATCCAAAATCCACCAAAATCCATTAAGGGAAAAGGGGGAATTTCTAATTTAAAATGCACAAGAAATTTATGGTTTGTTATTCCATAGACATAATGTAAAAACAAAGCATAAACTTCCAAAACAATAGCAAATGGTACATTTGAAGACTAAAGTATGTAAAAGTGAATTTCAATCACCAGAAGGCTTTGGGGAGTTCGAACAACTGAATCCTTTGCATTCGCCACATGCAGGAGTGCACTCCTGCATGTGGCGAATGCAAAGGATTCAGTTGTTCGAACAAGAAGAGAGAGGAAGTTTTGTTTGTTGACTTTGTTACTGAGAAAGTCTTTCTTCTTCAAAGTGATAATGGTTTGGTTGGTTAGTGCAACAATTGGTCCAGATCCATGGCTACGCCTCTGATGTGTTGCATCTTTGATGTCTGGACCACTCTCATACCCATCAAAAACGATAGTAGCTTCCCCATACTTTGTTGTGACATAAGTCACATATCGTGCACAGACACTTTGAAATGTCTCTCCTTGTTTCCATGATAGACGGTGCAGCAGAGAGCCTCCATTTAATACATAATGGACGAAATCAGGAAGTGTTTCTGCTTCTGAATCATTCTTGACCAATTTCCAAAGTGCATTTGCAAGTGCTGGCTTGTTAGCCTCCCATGGAAGTGATGACCGATCAAAGAGTGCTGCTGGATGAGTGCATAACTCATACTTAAAGAGAGATGCAGGATCTTCACACGATCCATTCATAACCATCAAGCTGAGTCTCTGGAAGAGGAGTTGTGGATCAACTTACACACTCTCTCCATCAATTTTGACTGCTGCTTTCGACGCCAAAGTGACTGCTTGTTTCTTTCTTTCAAAGGAGATGCTAGTTACACCTTGTCCAACCATTGACTTGAGAATTAATTCTCCCACTTCCTTAGCATCATCAACGTTGACCGACTCATGAGCAACCAAACCACTAACAAGACCTCGAAGGGAGGGATCAGGACCAAAAGGATTTAGAGCGCTAAGAGTGTTAAGAATCTTGTATGTATCTTCAGTATCTTGTTTGATCCGGGACTGCGTAGAATCTTTGTGCTGTTCACTAGTATCACAACGGACCCCAGTGAACTCTTGCATGGAATGACTGACCGCACAGGCAGGCATAGACAATAACCAAACAAGACGTTAGATTTCTGTCATCCCACGACCTCTTGTTAAACCTCCTACAGTTTTGATGCTCCTCATAAGGACCTGCTCAATGACTAAGTCAGTAGAGAGCCCTGCCCAATATCGATCACTTCGACGGATGACGTGATAACCATTGAGGAAACTGGCGTGAATATCAGGATGACTGTGGTAATTGCTGAATCTTCTGTAAATAGATATAGGCAGATTTGGCATATAAATTATGACCAGCTGCTGCAAAATAAGGAAGCATATCTTGAATAGCCTGGAGGTGCAACATCCAATCTTCAGTCCTCTCTGCCTCGATGAACATACGTAGAATTCTTATCATCTCGATAATTATACTGAAGTCATAGCTTAGCAGTTCTACGTTCCTTCATGGTCTCTTTCTCAGCATTCACTTTGGCAGTAATATCACCCAACACAATCCTTCAGTTTGACGATCTCACCAAACATACAGTAGGGGTCAAAAAAAGGTTCCCATTGAGTAGGTTTAAAGACTGTACGGAAACACAGATTTTTTTGTGGAACTTTTAGCCCGACTTTTTTGGCAATTTTTTTTGTACCGACCTTTTACTGCGACTTTTTTCTCTAGCAACCTTTCTGAGTCTGACTTTTTTAAGGTTTTAGGGGCAGAACCCTTCTAGAGCACTTCAGTTATTGTGGTTAAACAAGTATAGGACAGCACCTGCTTGGTGTGTAGCAGCTGCAAAATCGGATTAAAAAAAATAAAATAAAAGTTCAGTATATTTGCATGTTTTCTTCCTTATAAAAGTTAAACATAGAGACATTACCACGAAAAGTCACAACATCAGGTTTCCCATTCAACTGAGTAATAATTATCTCATCACCAAATTCTTCCTTCAATTTTTGCTTCATGTACGTTTGACTGTATGCTTGGCATCTGGAACCATTAAGAAACCCTCGCATCTTCTCAATGAGGTCACCGATTGATAAGTGCTCAAACAAATCATTAGAAATCTAGATCTCTCAGCATAGCCAGAACTGACCCAAATGAAGAAGGCTATTGAGTAGGATCATTGTATGCTTGGTAATACCTACTGTGGATCACAGTGATACCCCAGTAGCTTCAGCTTTTGCAGCTCATTCTATTGTTGTTATCACTTCCACACCTCCTCTGGAATTGCCAGAGTTTGATGGCAAACCTACTTCATGGGCATCATTTTATCGGTCAGTTCAACAGATAATGGCTGACCAGGGAGGAAAATTGTCAGAGAATGCCAAGTGGACACAACTCTTGAAGGCTATGAGTCACCCAGATGCTCGCAGAGTACAAGTGCTAGTGAAACCTACTATCAACAAGCCGTGTAAGAATTGGAGTTGAAATTTGGAAAATCTTACATAGTATACCCTTATCATGTGTGAGCACTCACTCGAGATGATACTTTCTCTTATGATCAAGCTAGTTTTGACAGAATCAGATAGGAGGGATTGCCTGCATTACAAGGACTCAAACAGTGTGATAGTGACACTACTGCAAGTGGTGGGGGCCATGTATATCGAGAAATTCAATAGTTGCCTATGCCAAGAGGGGGATCTCAATGCAATTCAATTAAGAATATTGCATTTGGCATTATCTTCATCAACTAGTTCACCTGAAGGCTCTAAAACTGTTGCAGCAACTTCTCCTATAGATGTTGCATCAAGTTCCTAGAATTCTCCTCCATCCTTCTATGATGTGCTGGATTTCCTCAGGACACGGGAGTTGGGAATAGACTGATCTCAACTGTTCTAAATGACGAACATTAAAAGAACACAAACACACAGTGAGTCAAGTCAAAATTGGCAAGGCTAAATGGTTTGGCTAATAAATGTCCAGTCTGTAATGGAAATTACCATGAGTTATTCAAGTGTCCTACATTTCTCAACTGAAATTGGGATCAGAAATATCTCTACATTAAAAGCAATCATCTGTGTTCGAATTGCCTGTCACCAAACCATTTGGTTAGTCAATGCTCTTCTACACACAATTGCAGAGAGTGTGCCTGTCAATCTATCTTCTTTGTTTAATGCAAACAGTCAAATATTAAAAGTAGTCTGCCATGTGCTGCCTTGTCTCAGCTCAGCAGATCCACCAAGCAATGTGAAAACCTTACTCAACCTTCCTTGCATTCAGGACAAGGCACCTTTGGCAGACCCATATCTTGGAGGTTCACTCGACATTTTTGTAGGAGCCAGGGATGTTGCTTGATGTACTATTTGACAATTCTCTCTATCTTCAGATCACATGCTACTCTGGTTGGACTCTGTATGAGCAATCTTGGGTGAAGATTACCACGACACAGTATTGCATGCCAAAGCTTCAGATAATGATCTTGACCAACTTCTCGCACAACAATGGGAGCTAGACTAAGTTCATCCAGTGGAATCTCTGCAACCTGAATATATGGCTACAATAGCACAGTTCTACAACCCATTCCTCGTAGTCTGAAGCTGAATCAATCTTCTGTATCTTCACGGCTACTCTGATGCATCAGAAGAGGCCTATGGGGTAGCTGTATATCTTCGAAAAGTATACTAAGACTCTTCAATCACAAAATCATTAGTAGCAGCAAAAGTCCGAGTCACAAAATCGAAGGCAGAAACAATCCCTTGGCTGGAATTGGTCGCTGCAAGATTTCTCTCTCAATTACTGATTAACATCTCGACAACTCTTACAATATCAATTTCTGAAGTGTATGCATGGTCGGACTCGACTATAGCCCTGGCTTGGCTCCGGAATAACACTTCTGTATTGAAGACATTTGTGGCTCATCGTGTCACTGCCATCACTCGAGTCATACCAGCAAAACATTGGAGACATGTCAGATCCGAAAAAAATCCAGCAGACTTAGCCAGCAGAGGAGCTTCAGCCAGTGCTTTGGCTCACTCTCATTTGTGGTGGTAAGGTTATCTGAACCTCCCACAAAGTGGCCCAGCAATCCTCCAGACCCATTTTTACCTCTGCCTGAAGTCAATTCAGAAGTCATAGTGTATCATGCCTACACTGAATTAGATGCTTTCTTTCTCAGGAAAAGTTTTCCTCCTTTGGTAATCTGTGAAATGTGGTAGGATAAATCAGACGTTTTATTATCAACTGCAAACTCCGGTGTGGGATGAACGGGAAAGGAGTTATTGGGGCCTTCTTCCTCTCAAGAGACTCTATTTCCTTGCCATAGATTTGTAGCTGTGCTGTCTTCATAAAAAAAGAGCTTGTCTAAAGATATATCTTCATGCTGAAGAGATTGATGCCTCTTTCATTCCATATCCCGGTTGTGGGTACAGCCTCCTGAAGAACGAAGACAATGAACAGAACAGACTGTGTGTATGTGTTATTATGAGTGTGTATGTATTATTGGCGAGCGAGCGTAGCGAGCGAGACACTTACAGGGGTAACACAATCGAAAATCGGGGATGTTTGTTTATTTATTTAGATATATGTTTGGACGTATGTATGTCATTTTGTACTTTGACCCT
>WLWI01001360.1_pt1 | contig 21295 bp, 24 predicted proteins | sample 6701501 | NCBI WGS metagenome assembly WLWI01 (sample SAMN12718690, study PRJNA515312) | sponge metagenome | isolation source: marine sponge | host: Mycale hentscheli | place: New Zealand: South Island, Marlborough, Capsize Point | collected 2014-11-01 | reverse complement strand
CTGCTGATAGCTAAGCAGATTTCCAGATGACACAAGTGTTATCATTATCACAAATACATGAAAGAAAATGAGTAAATATAATATACAACCAAACTTAAAATGATACCAGATCACATCACTGTTGTTGGAATATAACTGTACAGGTGTGTCAGTGGCTGGGCAGTCAAACCATCAGGTAAGTTCTAAAACTGAAAAAAACACAGCATTACAAAAAGTTCTACTACAGCATGGTGTAATCCTATACTATGCATTCATCAATGTAGCTGAAAAAAAACCCTGTGTGTCTGTGGTGATCGTATAGGGATCATCATCCGGATCAACATATCCCATACAGTTGGCACCGCCAACTACGGGTGTAACGAATAATCCAAAGATCGGGCCACCTTCATTGTTACACCAGTCGACATGCTGTTGCCCTGAAGAAAACAGGACTTCTCCCTGGCCGGGTAGTCCGGATACACCGGTAAGATCGGTTACCAGTGGTCGTGAACTGACGGAATCGCCATTGGTGTCATCGGTGGAATAGCGCACGGCAACGAGCACTGACAAATCCTCATTCGGTTCGAACAAAAGCTGTGCCCGACTACTAAAGTTATTGACATCGAGACCTGCATCGTTCGGTCCCAGATCAGTCATATAGCTATCGTCATTTTCGTAGGCAATAGACAGGCGACCAGCAAGTGAATCACTAAGGGGGCCACCAGCCGCACCTTCAAAACGAATTTTTTCATATTCACCCGCAGTGAATTCACCGTAACCTTCATACTCTCGACCTGGTTTCGCCGTGACAAGATGCACCAGCCCACCTGTGGCATTTCGACCAAACAGTGTTCCTTGTGAGCCACGCAATACTTCGATTCGTTCCAAATCAAAAAAGTTAAATCCGGCGCCCGCTATGTAACTGTTGTATACGCCATCCAGATAAAGAGCGACCGGAGACTCCTGTTGATCGCCAAAATCCAACTGGCCTGAACCGCGAATGGTAAATACGGTTGTCGCACCGCCACCGAAACCAGTGACCATCAATCCAGGTACCTGCTCATGAAGTTGCTGTGTGCTGGTCAGGCCGAGTTCCTTGAGTTGCTCCCCGGAGAAGGCTGTGACTGAAATACCAACATCCTGCAATGACTGTTCTCTCTTTTGTGCAGTGACGATGATTTCTTCCAGTACCTGCGATATGCCGGCTACCGGAAATAAAACAAGACAGCAAACGAGAATAAAAGGTGAGTTCAAGATTTTTCCATAATACAGAAATATGTTTCTCATAGTGTTTCCCCTGTGCGGCTTGTGGTTTGATTGATTTAAATATTTCTGGTAGATTGACCTAAATTAATGTTTTTTACAACCGGTTTCTTAATATTAATGTGATTTATGTATTATTTTTTTGTATATTTAACCTATTTTAATATAACTTATAAACAAGCTCTATGAGCAACACTACAGGACTAAACCATTGATAAAACGCTTAAAAGAAGTGTTAGAGCTATCCCTGTTGAAGCGTACTGATGTAACAAGAGCTTCGATTTCCCCACGCAGACAATTTCTGAAACGACTGGCCACTACGCTCTCTGTTTTCGCCAGTACTTCCGTTCTTACCCCGCTACAGGCAATTGCGAGTATCGGAAAAAATGAATTTTTACAGAAATTTCGCGATGAGCTTGAAGGTACATTGATTGCTGTCAATGACGAAAAATATGAAATTCATCGTATGGCGCTGGTTTGGCAAATGTTAAAGCCTAAAAGGTTCCCTGCTTTAATAGTGAACGCGGCTTCGATAGAAGATGTTATTCGCACAGTCAATTTCGCTCGCGAATCAAATTATAAAATCGCCGTTCGCTGTGGTGGACACAACTATGTCTCCTCCTATCTTGCAGATGGGACGCTCGCACTCAATGTTAGTCGACTACAGGGGCTTGAAGTTGATCGCGCAAGCCGTACTGCCAAAGTCGGACCGGGCGTCCTTGGCAAGATGCTGACGGAAGAACTGGCAAAACATGGATTCGCATTTCCCATTGCACACCCAGGCAGAATTGCGCTGGGAGGATATCTACTCGGGGGAGGCCAGGGTTGGAACAGTCAGGCCTGGGGTGGAGCTGCCTGCCTGAGCATTGAAGAAGTCGAAGTGATAACTGCGGATGGTCAACTAGTCACTGCCAACCAGAAGCAAAACACAGACCTATACTGGGCCGCGCGTGGTGCGGGTCCATGTTTTTTCGGAGTCGTCATAAGCTTTACACTCAAACTCTACGACAACCCGAAATCAGTTTTGCGTAGTACCTATGTATGGCCCATTGAAGCCGCGGCTGAAGTCAGCGAATGGGCTTACAAAAAGGCGACGGAGATCCCGGATTTTGTCGAGACATGGTTTTTCATGGTGGCGGTTCCTGCGAACGATACGGACTCAGTGCAATCGGGAAGCACAGATAAAATTTGTATCATGCAATCGACTGCATTCGCCAGCGATGAGGCCTCTGCACGAGCGGCGCTGGCGTCATTGGCAAATGCCGAGCAGGAACTAAAAACCCAATGCCTTGAAAAACATCAGTTTGAAAAAACCTCAATCACGGCCTTGCTGGATGAAACAGATGCAGAATCACTGCCCTGGCGCTACGCCGCCGATAACATGTGGAGTGATGAGCCACCACAGACATTAACGGCCAAGTTAATAGACCATATGGCCGACATGCCATCGGACAAATCAAGCATCATTTTCGTGTTCAAGCCACATGATGGCCCCACTCCGGTGATGATCTGCCGATGCTAGGCAAGACTTATTTTCTTTGTTTTAACGTCTGGACTGATATTGAACAAACTCAAAAGAATTTTGCATGGCGTGACCAAACCATGGAACTGGCCATACCCTATGCCAAGGGTCACTACATCAACGAAGCTGATTTTCTTGCCAGACCTTCCCGGCTAAAGAATTCATTCAATAAAAATGCCTGGGAAAAACTAAAGGCAGTAAGAGACATTTATGATTCAAATCATCTATTTCACACACAACTATACTAATAGCTCGGAGGAAAATCTGATGCCAACGACTTACAACTTCGCATCCATTTCAACTAAACAATTGTTAAAGCATCTGACGCCAGTCTTCATAATAACCTTACTATTATCGCAGGCTGTTCTTGCGCAAGACGACTGCAAAAAAGGCACGATTATGTCCGATTACGGCTTGTCGCTTCTCGAACAAGCACCCGCTGGGCAAGTTCATTATTACGGCGAAGATTCTCTGCATTACGGAGAACTTTATGTTCCAGAAGGCAAGGGACCGCATCCTGTCGTCGTCATGGTACATGGTGGATGTTGGCTGGCAGAGTTTGACATGAACCATATGCGTGCGCTCGCGAATGCCATGCGGGATGAGGGCTATGCCGTATGGAATATTGAGTATCGCCGGGTTGGACACCCGGGAGGCGGCTGGCCGGGAACCTTCCTCGATGTCGCCGCCGCGACCGATCACCTGAAAAAACTTGCCAAAAATTATCCACTTGATATGGACCAGGTTGTCGCAGTCGGACATTCCGCTGGCGGCCATCTGGCATTATGGCTTGCCATCAGGCATAAGCTCACACGCGAAAGCGATATTTACACGCGAAACCCCCTGCCATTAAAAGGTGTACTTGCCCTCGAACCAGGTACGACATTAAAGAGTATCCACCACAACCGGATTTGCGGACATGTCATTGATGGCCTGATGGGTGGCAGTCCGGAACAAGTACCCGATCATTATCGCGATGCTGCACCCATGGAGCAGATCCCACTGGGGCTGCCCCACACAATTTTGGTCGGCTGGTTGAGTGGTTTTGGACTACCCGGATCAACATACTTTTATACTGCACAAGAGGCTGGCGACAAACAGGTGAAGATTGTCGAAGCACCCGAATCTGGTCATTTTGAAATGATTAACCCGGACACAAGTACCTGGCCGATCGTTCTGAAAGCACTGCAGGATCTTTTCTGAGTGAAGTTATTTCGTAACGCTGCCAGCAAGTCTATTGGTTACTAAATTGCTGGCAGCTTGTACCAGGAAAATCGTTTGGAATGGAATAGTTATTATACGACTTAATTTGGACGGAGAAGCAGAAAGCTTTTTTCCTCAAGGATCCATTGCTATTCGCAAACATTGTTTTCTCATGACATCCTCGATGCTACTTTCACCTTCAACCAGTTCCATGTCAGCATCTTCGTACATCAACATCATACCTTCCAGCATGGCTGCTATCATGGTCGCACGCTGTTGTCTCTCACCAATACTTAAAAGCGGGTTAATTTCTGCGATGAATCTACTTATATTGTCAATAGCCACTTCATACATTTCACCTAACAATTTATATCTGTGTGAACCCAGGGCTCCAACTAGCGCCCAAACCTGAATAAAAAAATTCCTCGTGTCAGGATTATTCATGTCGTCAAGATTGTAATCAATTGCCGCCAGAAATCTCGACATAGGATCAGCAGGTGTACGCTTCAACAAGTCCTCCACCACTTGCTTGTAGTACTCTCCAACATCTTCCATCAAGCCTGCTACTAATTCCTCCTTGGTAGCATAATGATACTGGACATTACTAAGGCTCAACCCTGCCTCTTTTGCGATATTCTGAAAAGAGAAGTGCGGATAACCCTTATTTGTAAGAACATTTTTGCACGCTGTCAGAATCTGCTTCTTGGTCTTTTCCCCTTTTTTTGTTTTCGCAGAACTTGAACTTGATTTACTTACTGCGATTGCTTTTTTAGAATCCACCATCATATTTTTCCTATTACTTAATAACTACAGAAAGCCGACCATTTTTTTAGTTTCTGAAAATAACAAATTAGTTGCTTGTTATTATAACAGAACACAAAGTAACAAAACTAAAACAAGTACAGTTTACCGGAGCATGATATTGATGAGGCAGTCTTGAAAGATGTCAGTCATATGAAATGGCGGAAAAAGGATCATCGCCTGAAGATCATCTTTTCAAAAAAGATAAATCAGAAAAGCTTCACTTTTTGTGGATAAAAATTCACTAAGTTAAACCGAATAAATTTCAACCCGGGAGTTCCAGAACGGACCCTTTAATATTGGCGGAGAGAGGGACTGATTCGCAATCGCCTTAGGGCGATAACTCACCCCTGCGGGGCGTCGTCGCGGTGCTCCAACGTCCAATCTTTCTTCGAAAGATTGTCAAACCAGATGGCTCTCATCATGACCGCTTTCACCGTATAAATAAAAAAAACCGGCGCAGGGCCGGTTTGTTTATTTATGGCGGAGAGAGAGGGATTCGAACCCTCGATACGGATTAACGTATACACACTTTCCAGGCGTGCGCCTTCAGCCACTCGGCCACCTCTCCTAATTCTGTTGATTTTACTGGTTCTGACCTTAGCTTTTATACATTATATGTAGTGCTGCGGTGGAACCGAGCGCAAGGGTAAACAAATTCACTGCGGGGTGCAATTGCTAGTTAGAGATTTTCTCTTGAAAGACAGTTATGAGTGCTTATGCCGCTTGTGGTCTGGGGGTTGGCGTATCAGAGGCGATATTTAAGCGAGAAATTAAGTCCAGCTCGCCTCTGGATAAATCACAGCTATCAATCAGGTCATCTGCGCTCACGCCTTTTTGCATTAGCACCATTGCTTGTTTGTAGCTGGTATTGGCACTATCGCTAATTTCCAGTTTGTCCTGACGTTCTAACATCTGGTGGACTTGATATTGTTGTTGCTTGATACGAGCACCCATGCCTTTTTCACAAGATAACAATACGGCTACTTCCTGTTTAAGATCGAATAGGCCTTTTTCTTGTTGCTGCATTTCATTGTCCAGCTTTCGCAGTTTGATAGTCTGTATGCTTGCGACAAAAAAACTAACGCACAAGCCAAGCCCCAAAAAGATGTCTATAGACATATTATCGATCAGCTCATTCATATGACCGGCATCCACTATCAAAACTATTTTTAAATGTATTCATCAACTTTACCTGGCTTTGTGTTCTTTTTATTTCGTTTACGGTCTTTACTGTCACGTCGTTCGTCTTTTAGTTTCTTACCCACATGTTGGTCCTGAAGTGGAGGATGGATACGTTGTACAGAACGGATTTTGTCTAATTCTGACATGCTCTTCGGGGGCGGATACTAAAAACCGGCCGCCTCTGACCATTCTTCGTTGTCGAACATTTTTTCAACATCAACCAGGATCAAAATATCGTCGTCGGTGCTAAAAACACCTTCTACATATTTGGAACTTTCACTCTCTTCGATGTTAACGCTGGGTGATGTCTCAATTTGTGAGCGACGCAGACTGATGACCTCGGTTACACAGTCCACCAACATACCGATGATATGACCATGCACTTCAATAAACACTATGCGGGTAATATCATCTGGCTCTTTCGCAGGTAAGCCAAATCGAGCTCGCGTATCTATGACTGTGACCACATTGCCACGCAGGTTAATGATGCCAAGCACGTAAAATGGAGCGCCTGGTACTGGCGTAATCTCTGTATATTTCAGGACTTCCTGAACCTGTAAGACATTAATACCATAGACCTCATCGCCCACATGAAAGGTGACCCATTGCAGACTCTCGTCTATTGCCTCTTCTTCTCTTAAGGCGTTTTCACTCATATTCATTCCTCAAACTGGTTAATCGTCAAAAATACGTTAGTCCTTACGTTTTAATAGTAATGAAGCATGCTTTGTGCCAAAACCTTCAAAATCGACCTGATCCACATTGCTCGATTTACTTTCCTCGCGCAGTTTTTCTTTGTCGTCTCGACTGACGAGGCTGTCCAGGTAATCTGTTATTGTTTTTTTAGTTTCGCCTGCAAATCTCATTGGAATACTCTCTTTCTTTTCATCCTGCCCGGCTAAATTTTTCCGGCAGCTCTTCATTGTTTGACAATAAATGTGCTAACAGGCGTGTATAAGCCTGGTTGCCTCTGGATAAGGCGTTAACGGCACATAAAGGCTGTCCGACACGACTGGCTTCTCTGAACTGGGTATCAACTGGAATAGATTCATGCCAGAGATCATCTGCATAGGTCTCGCGTAACTGTTCAAGACAGTCTTTCGAGGCCCTTGTGCGTTTATCAAACATGGTCGCGACGATGGTATAATTTAGTGACTGCTTGTTTGACGTCATTATCATCTGAATTGTTTTGAGCATGCGCTCCAGACCGTGTATTGCGAGGAATTCAGTCTGCACCGGAATGATAAGTTGATCACAGGCAGCAAGCGCATTCACCATCAGAATACCGAGGGTCGGAGGACAATCGATGATGACAGCCTGGTAATGTGAACTGTATTCTTCCAGGACATCATGTAATACAAGGCCCATGCCTTCCTGTGCACCAATTTGTCGATCCAATGCCACCAACGAAGTACTCGCCGGTAGTAGGTCCAATTTCGATGTATTTGTTCGACGTAACATCGCCGCCATGGGCATGTTTGACTTACCTACTTCACGATGAAAAAGAGAATAAACACTTTCTTCAATGGTATCGGGATTATGACCAAAATAACTGGTGAGCGATCCATGTGGTTCGAGATCGACCAGCAAGGTCTTATGACCGCGTTGAGCAAGTAAACCGGCGAGTGTGACTGAAGTTGTGGTCTTACCCACACCTCCTTTTTGATTTGCGACTGTCCAGATGTGCATATAATATTTGTAGTAATGTTATCGATGTCATCATGTTTGATTCTTACTCAATGTAAACGTGCAAGTTTCCTGCCGATTTCATCCATAGATAAGATGTTATCTGCCAATTTCGCATTTATTACCGCCATTGGCATGCCATAGACGACACAAGAAGCTTCGTTTTGCGCCCAAACTGTTGCGCCCTTCTGTTTTAACTGCAGCGCTCCTGCACAACCATCTGATCCCATGCCGGTCATGACGATGGCAAGAGTTTTCCCGCGAAATTTATTTGCAATGGAATTGAAGGTGATATCAACACTGGGTTTATAATAAATTTGCGCCGGTGCATCACCAATATTCAAATAACTGGACCTGCCGCTCTCCCTGACATAGGTCTGTCGTCCACCTGGCGCGACGTAAACAGTACCAGCTTTCAGTTCATCACCATCTGACGCTTCTTTGACTTCAATATCACAGAGTTCGTTCAGCCTGTCGGCAAAGGCCTCAGTAAAAGTTGCGGGCATATGTTGAACCAGGATAAGCGGTACCGGAAAGTCTGCAGGCAGCGTTTTCAGCACTTTTTCCAGGGCCGCTGGACCTCCTGTCGATGCGCCAATTACTGCTAAGCTAAAATCATTTGTGAGGATTTTAATGTTATTACTAATTTCCTCTGCCTCCAGCTTTGCAACTTTATGATTATGTTTACCCAATGCACGTACTCGCTCGCAGAGTTTGGATATCGAATCATCTTCATTGTCGGAGTAGTCGTTCAGCTCTTTGGTCAGAAAATCAGCTGCGCCGGCATTTAATGCTTCCAGGGTTGCACTTGCGCCTGCCTTTGTTAGCGATGAAAACATCAAAATGGGGAGTGGTGAGGCCGACATTATTTTTTTGACTGCCGTGATGCCATCCATTACTGGCATCTCTATATCCATGGTGACAACATCCGGTGCTAGCTGCTTTACCTTATTAACAGCGTCCTGACCATTCTCAGCTTCAGCTATCACCTCAATTTGAGCATCATTTCTCAGGCTCTGAATAATTCTTTTTCTAAAGAAACTGGAATCATCAACCACCAACACTTTGATTCTAGGATCGGTATTCATCTAGAACCTGTGTTTAGGAGATTGGCATTAAATCGGTAGCTTGTGCACGCAAAGTACACAAGGTTCACAGGCTCGTTCATACAATTTATTATCTAGCGCATGTGTGCATAAGCCTGGATTAATCCAGGTAAATCCAGGATAAGTGCAATCTTGCCATTACCCGTTACAGTCGCACCAGTTAGTCCATTGGTCCCATGTAGCAAGGCGCCGAGAGGCTTAATCACCACTTCTTCCCGGCCAATCAGTTTATCTACCAATAAGCCGAGATGCATGGTACCTATATTAACGATCACGACATGACCATTTTCTATCTCGTCACCTGCACCCGGTATTAGCCATGAACCCAGACGAAATATAGGTAATGGTTTACCACGCACAAGAACTACCTTCTGTCCGTCGACAACATTTATCCTGTCCTCATCGAGATCCAGTATTTCGTTCACATTACCTAAAGGCAGAGCAAATACCTGTTCAGTATTTCCTAGCTCAACCATCAAGGTCGGCATAATCGCGAGTGTTAAGGGTACACGTATAGATATCGTTGTTCCTTTACCCAGCACAGAATCTATTTCTACCGTTCCGCTGAGTTGATTTAGCTTGGTCTTGACGACATCCATTCCAACACCACGACCGGAAATGTCGGAGACCTGTTCTTTAGTAGAAAATCCTGGTAGAAAAATAAAATTAAAACATTCCTGATCACTAAGCCTTGCCACGGTGGACTCATCCATTAGGCCTTTTTGCACGGCCTTTCCTCTTAGTACATCCGCATCCATACCGGCGCCATCATCGGAAATCTGTAACAAAATATGATCACCTTCCTGCTTTGCAGAAAGTACGATGGTGCCCTGAGCAGGCTTACCTGCGGCTTCTCTTAGTGCCGGTATTTCGACACCATGATCAACCGCATTTCTTACCAGATGGATTAAAGGATCGGTAAGCGCTTCAACCAGGTTTTTATCCAGATCGGTGTCCTCGCCAACAGTTTCCAACACGACTTGCTTATCCAGACTTCTGGCAACATCACGTACAACCCGGGGGAAACGTCCGAATATCTTTTTTATCGGTTGCATTCGCGTTTTCATAACCGACGATTGCAAATCAGCGGTTACCACATCAAGATTACTGACCGTTTCTGACATTTCATCATCACCGATAGTCGTATCGAGATTGACCAACCTGTTTCGAAGCAGTACCAGCTCACCCACCATATTCATAATTCGATCAAGTGTGCCGGTTTCAACACGCACCGTTGTGTCTACCGCTGCCTTCTTCTCAGTGACAGCTTCTGTCGGTTTTTTATCAGCGACAACAGCTGGTTTTACTTCAGCAATAACCGGAGTTTCAACAGCTGTTGCTACTGGCGCTTCAATCTTAGCATTTAGGTTTTCAGCAGGATCGGACACACTTTTCTGAGTCTGTAATTCATCCAGCAGAGCCTCAAACTCATCTTCTGTTATCTCGTCATTGGCATTTGCTGACGTTGTACCTTGCTGGGGCTCGCCACTTGTAGCAGAATCGGCTGTCGCTACGGCTGAATTTCCACTGCCATGTAACTCATCAAGCAACTTGTCAAATTCTTCCTCCGTAATTTCGTCATCAGCAACTGGTTTGTCCTCGGCTTCTCCTGCTAACTCAGCTTTTTCCTGCACTGAATCTTCAACTGCCTTGATCGTTTCCGGGGGTTCTTCGGGGACAGATGGTGTTTCCGGATGGGAATAAACCTCAAGCCTGGCAATTAGGCCTGCATCGGCTGGCTCAGGCATTGTGCCTTGCTGAATTTGCGCATACATTTCCTGAATTGAATCCAGGGCCAGGAGTATGTTATCCATGAGATCGGGGTTTACTGTACGTTCACTCCGACGCAACAGGTCAAAGATATTCTCCGCTTTGTGACAGACATCGACCAGCGGATCGAGAGCAAGAAAACCTGCACCACCTTTTATCGTATGAAAGCCGCGAAACACCGCATTCAAAACTTCCATATCGCCAGGTTGTGTCTCAAGGCTGACTACCTGTTCACCCAGTTGCTCTATGATCTCGCCTACTTCAATCAGGAAATCCTGAACAATTTCGTCATTTATATCGATGGACACCGTTCTTTTCCTTGTTCTATTTAGACTATCAGTCAATCGTTTGTTATTTAGAATCCAAGACTGGATAGCAGGTCATCAACATCATCCTGGTTGTTGACCACATTCGCATCATCGACTTTATTAACTTGTGGACCTTCAGCTTTGATGTCTTTAACCGGTTTAACAACAGGTGTACTTTTCTGATCTGCGCTTCTGATAACGTTGACCAGCTTGACTTCAACTTCCTGGACGAGATCAATAACCTGCTTGATTATCTGCCCGGTCAGATCCTGAAAGTCCTGAGCCATCATCAAATCTGAAATGTCTTTACGGAAATTTTCTGCATCACCGCCTATTTTCTCCAGAAACTCTTCCAGTCTTAGACTTAGTGCTCGAAATTCTTCGACCCTCATTTCCCGACGAGAAAAGCGTTTCCATTCACTTTTCATGTTTGCGGCCTCTTCTGCAAGATCACCGGAACCGACCAGAAGTTTTTCCGCAATATCCAAAGTACGATTTGCAGAGTCTTCGGTTTTTTCTATAACGTAATCTCTCTCTGGCATCGGGAATTTCGTTTTGGGCGATCTCAGAAATACGCTCATCATCACCACAAAAACCGAGGGCATCGTGCACTTGCCTGGCTAACTGACCTATTTCATTAAACAATGAAGATTCACAGCTGCGTGCTAATTCGGTTATTGTGTTTTCAGTTAGCGCTTCATCACCTTGTTGAAGAGCGATGACAAGCGATTGTGCCAATTCCAGGCGACTATCAGTAGATACTTCAGAGCTTGCTGTAGCGGCTTCCATCTGTGAGTCCTCTTAATTATGCGGCAGCTTCAAGACGTTCAAATATCTTTTCTATTTTTTCTTTCAAAACTTGCGCAGTAAAAGGTTTAACTATGTAGCCATTGACACCGGCCTGTGCAGCTTCAATGATCTGATCACGTTTTGATTCGGCCGTCACCATCATTACCGGCAGCGTCGAAAGTGCTGGGTCCTGTCGGACCGCCTTTAATAGATCTATCCCCTGCATACCGGGCATATTCCAATCCGTTACCAAAAAGTCAAAGTCACCATTTTTCAGCATGGGCAAGGCGGTGTTACCATCGTCAGCTTCCGAGGTATTATTAAAACCAAGATCACGAAGCAAATTTTTGATTATTCTTCTCATGGTAGAAAAATCATCTACAACAAGAATCTTCATGTTTTTATCCACAATAAACCTCCATCTGCATCAACATAAATCAACCTTCTTTAGTAAGATATAAAAACCAATTTTGTCCATTTCTTCATCACTCCAGTTCGCCACCTTCAACGATCTGTGCAACGCGTGCCTTCAAGCGAATCATTGCCTGCGAGTGAATTTGGCAAACCCGCGATTCACTGACACCCAGTACTTCACCTGTTTCTCTCAGGTTCAATTCTTCATCGTAATACAGAGCCATTACCAATCGCTCCCTTTCCGGCAGCGTATCAATCGCTTTCGCCAGTAATTCCCGAGTATCGTCTTTCATCAACGAATCTAGCGGGCCTGCTATTTTTCCGCTTAATCCGTCACTCAGGTCTGCGTCTTTCATAGGCAGGTCTTCAATACTCATAATCTGATGACTATTGGAATCCTGCAGCGTCTGGTGGTATTCATCCAGACTTAAATCCAGTCTATCTGCGACTTCAGTGTCCCTGGCATCCCGGCCTTTCTCACCTTCAATTTCCCTGATTGCCTGAGATATTTCCCTGACCTTTCGATGCAATGATCTGGGTGCCCAATCACCTTTGCGGATCTCGTCCAGCATCGAACCACGAATACGAATGCCTGCATATGTTTCAAAACTGGCACCCTGACTCGGATCATAATTTCGTGATGCTTCCAATAAGCCAATCATGCCCGCCTGTATCAAGTCCTCCACCTGCACACATGCTGGCAACCGACTCATAAGATGGTAAGCAATCCTTTTTACCAATGAAGCATGTTGAGTCACAACTTCATCCTGTCCCATCGCTGAGACTTTTGCGGTCTCCGTATATGCCGCCAGATTGGAACTCATAATGACACTCCCATCTGATCAATTGCCCGTGGCGCGATAATTTGCTCGAGAAAAAACTCCATTTTCCCATTAGCACTTCTTGCCTTAGGCCATTTATCGGCAATATCAGCGATTTTCTTGAATTCCAGTGCGGCTGGTGAACTCGGATAAGTTTGTAACAATGCCTTTTGCCTTTGTACTGCCTTAATAATGTTGGGATCCCGCGGGATCACACCCAGTAAATCCAGTATTACATCAAGGTATTTTTCACATACCTGAACCAGTCGTTTAAACAATTTTCGCCCTTCCTCTCGGTCATCCACCATATTTACCAATACTCTGAAGCGCCCCACCTGGTGATCTCGATGCAGGACTTTGATCAAGGCATAAGCATCTGCAATCGAAGCAGGTTCATTGCACACCACTACGACTATTTCCTGCGAGGCTGCGCAAAATGACAACACGCTGTTAAATAGGCCCGCTGAAGTATCAATCACCAGCACATCTGTTCGAGATACCAAATCATCAAAGGCATGGATCAGTGCAGCATGCTGAAGGTCTGACAATTGACTCATCATCTTCACGCCAGAGGCTGCCGGGATAATCTTTATCGCATTCGGTCCGTCCACCAGAATGTCCTTGAGTTCACATTCCTGATTTATGACGTGAGATAGATTTCGTTCTGGCTTCAAACCCAGTAAGACATCTACGTTAGCCAGTCCTAGATCGGCATCAAATAAAGTAACCTCTCTTCCGAGCGCCGCCAATGCCATCGACAAATTGATGGAAACATTTGTTTTGCCCACTCCACCTTTACCACTTGCGATCGCAATCACTCGTACTGATTTAGTATTTACAACTTCAATGTTCATAATGTTCACCGATAGGATGATAAATAGCGTGCTTGCCAAAGTTTTGTTCCAATATGTCGTCTTCTGAATTACTCGAATAGCGTTTCATCATTGATATGGCTCGAGCAATTAGATCTGCTGGCTCTGCCTTTTGTATATCTTCAGGCACCTGCTGACCATCACACTGATAAATAATTTTCAGTTTTTCCTGTATCGCCATAGATAACACTTCACCTATAGAGCTGGCTTCATCCAACTTGGTGATCACACACATAGAGGGACTCAAAGGGCGGTATACATTCGCCATCTGCTGCAAAGCCGGAATTTGTGCAATTGCCGGTAATACAAGACAACTTTTGACACGATTGCCTGCTTGTTGTAGTAAGGAAATTTGCTCTTTATAACGCGCATCGTTTGGACTCAAGCCTGCAGTATCGATAAGAATAAGTTTTCGACCCTGAAACTGTTCAAGTAGATCGTTAATATCACTTTCGCTATTAATGCTACGCATAGGTATACCTAATATTCTTGCGTAACTTCGTAATTGCTCACGACCACCGACTCTATAAGAATCCAGGGTTGCCAGAACAATGCTGCCAACACCATGTTGCAGTACATATTGAGTGGCTAACTTGGCAATGGTAGTGGTTTTGCCACTGCCAGAAGCTCCTGTAAATGCCAATGCGGTGCTGCTTGTTAAAATATTCTTTTTCACCACAGGAATGCGATAACTCAACAGTGCTAGCACCGTGCGCCATGCCTGTTCGAGACTATAGTCTTCCGGGATTTGCTGCGAGAGTTCGCGTGCCAAAGCCGGGTTGATTCCTAATTGTCCAAATTTTCGCAATAGACCCGCCCATAATGGGTGTTGCCTGCCAACTTCACCCCAGGCCAGGCTGGACATCTGTTGTTCTAATAAGCCACGTAAGGAATTTATTTCCTTTCGTACCTGGTCAAGTGCCGGCTCACCTGCCCAATCCATTCCTCTTTGCGTTATGTGGTTGACCACAGCATCGTCTTTCTTATCTGTTTTTGCTGCTACTGCCTGCTCGGTTTGATTATGACTGCTTCTTTCATTCTCTGAATTCATCGCTCTTGCCTGAGCTATTTGCTCGGCTTTTTTCTCATTTTCAAAAAGTGCTTCGTCATAATCTTCGGCCGCAACCAGCTCAATTCCACCAAGGACTTTGCGGTTACTCAGTATTACCACGTCCTCTCCCTGTTCTTCGCGAGCCATATTCAAGGCCTGCCGCATGTCTGCTGCAAAGTATTTACGAATTTTCATGGATAAGTCCTGAGCTTGCGTTTAATGTTCTTATGAATTTCATTTTGCTTTTTACCCCGATGCCTCAATCTGATTTCCACCCACCGTGCTTACTGTTTTTAGCTGGCGGTGTTCTGGCACTTCACTGAAAGCCAACACTTTCAAACGGGGCACATTTTGTCTCACCATCCTTACCATCATTTCCCTGAGGTTGTCCGGCACCAGTAAAATTGCTGCCTCTCCATTTACTTCCTGCCTTTCTGTGCACTCTTTCAGTGATTGCAACATGTTCTGAGCCAGTCCCGGTTCAATGGCTCCTCCACCTTCTGCCATTGCCTGTAGTGACTGTTGCAATAACTGTTCCAACGACATATCCAGAGTAATAACGGGTATCTCACCGTCTGCACCGGCAATTCTTTCCATAATCAGACGTCCAAGTGCGATCCTTACTGCCGCACTTAGTACATCAGGATCCTGAATACGCACGGCGTTCTCTGCGAGTGTTTCAAGTATGGTTCGTGTATCCCTTATTGGAATATTTTCGCGTAAGAGGTTTTGCATAACCTTAACCACGGTACCCAGAGGAAGTAGCTTGGGAATAATGTCATCGATTACCTTGGGTGAGGCCTTGGCATAGCGATCCAGTATCTCCTGTACCTCATGATGTCCCAGTAATTCGTGAGCATGATCCTGTATCACCTGGCTCATATGCGTAGCAATAACAGTACTGGCATCAACCACCGTGTAACCGTAAGTTTGAGCCTGATCATGTAAAGTCGAATCGATCCGTACTGCATCCAGTCCAAATACCGGATCTTTACTTACAGGACCTGGAAGTTCGCCAAATACCTGGCCGGGATTAATCGCCAATTCGTTCTCCGGATGCACTAGTGCGGTTGCAACCGTTGTATCTTTTATGGATATGCGATAACTACCGGGTTCGAGATCAAGATTATCGCGAATATGAACTGAAGGTAGCAGGAAGCCCAACTCCTGGGTCAGTTTTTTCCTGACGCCTTTGATACGTGACAATAATTTGCCACCTTGCTGCCGGTCTACCATGAGTATCAGGCGATAGCCCACCTCAAGACCGATCTGATCAACCACTTCTACATCATCCCAATCCAGATCCCTTTCTTCTGGCTGCGCTTGCATTTGCGGCGTGACGTCTTCTTCTACTTCTGCCGGTTGTATGCGCTTTTGATATTGCCAGTAAGCACTGCCGCCGGCGATGCCAGCCAGATTCAAAAAGGCAAGGTTTGGCATTCCCGGTACCAGACCCATAATGCCAATTACTGCTGCGGTAACCGCCAGCGTGCGCGGATTATGAAATAGCTGCAGCAGAATTTGTTGCCCCATGTTCTGCTCGGAAGAAACACGGGTCACCATGATCGCAGCTGCAGTGGACAGTAACAAAGACGGTATCTGAGCAACCAGACCATCACCTATAGTTAACAAGGTATATATTTGTGCGGCGTCGATAGCGGCGAGGTCATGTTGCATGATGCCAATAACCAGACCGCCAATAATATTGATGAAAAGAATCAAAAGGCCGGCTATGGCATCTCCCCGCACAAACTTGCTGGCACCATCCATCGCGCCATAAAAATCAGCCTCACCACTGACATCGGCGCGTCGTTGAATGGCTTCATCTCGATCAATTAACCCGGAATTAAGATCTGCATCAATTGCCATTTGTTTGCCAGGCATCGCATCCAGCGTAAATCGCGCGCTGACTTCCGAGACCCGACCTGCACCTTTGGTAACAACGACAAAATTGATTATTACGAGAATGGCGAAAACAACAAAACCTACCGTATAGTTACCACCAACAACAAAGTCTCCAAAGGCCTGTATCACCTGGCCTGCGGCATCTGGGCCGTTATGACCATGCAGTAATACGACTCGGGTGGATGCCACGTTCAGACTTAAGCGTAGCAGGGTCGTGATCAACAATACCGTCGGGAAAACACCAAAATCCAGCGGACGATTACTATAAATTACTGCCAATAATACAATCAGCGATAGCGAAATATTGAAGGTGAACAGCATATCCAGCATAAAGGGTGATAGTGGGATCACCATCATCGACAGGATCATCATCACCAGAAAAGGAGCACCCAGGCCCATGTGATTGATGCCTGAAAAAGCTGAACTCATTGTGCCTTGTGCTGACATGATAAATTATTCTGTCCTGAACTCTTCAGGGATGGGCAGTTGCCCCGGCTTATCCGGCATCTCCACATCTCGATTCTGCCGACTCGCACGTAACTGATATATGTAGGCAAGCACCTGGGCGACGGCGAGGTACAAACCAGCGGGTATGTCCTGATCCAGTTTTGTATTGAAATATAAAGCACGCGCAAGTAAGGGAGATTCAAAAACAGTAACGTCGTTTTGCTCTCCCACCAGTCGAATTCTCTGTGCCATAAAATCGACACCGCGTGCGACTAAACGGGGTGCTGACATGTTGCCCTGGTCATATCGCAGTGCCACCGCATAATGCGTCGGGTTGGTTATAATGACATCTGCATTGGGTACCTCTTCCAGCATACGACGATTGGCCAGCTCCTGTTGCATCGCGCGTATCTGTGATTTAACTTCCGGCTTACCTTCAGTTTCTTTTTGCTCATCCCGCACCTCCTGTTTTGACATTTTCAACTGCTTGGAATGTTGCCAAAGCTGAAACGGTACATCGATACCTGCGATCAATATCGTTGCGGCACTCAAAAAAAGAAAAGACAGGAGTATTATGTCTGCTGCATCGGCCATACCGGGGCCGAGACCATTTAAGCCCAGGTACAACAGTTGATCCATCTTTAGCCACAACAGCAGAACTGCCAGGCCCGCCATCAACGAAAATTTTGCCAACGCCTTGAGTAACTCCATTAATCCACGAACACCAAGTACCCGTGTCAAACCCTTGATCGGATCCATCTTCTCCCATTGAAAGGACAAGGCTTTAACTGAAAACATCCAGCCACCAACCAGCATCGGCGCAAAAAATGCGGCAAGGAACAACAGGAACAGTAATGGTGCTATGCCCTGCAGGGCGTCAAAACATGCCTGCATAAATTGACTGGTCATCTGGGTGCTATCGTAAATATGCGCCCGGCTTATTGAAAAGTGCGTGACCATTAACGACGACATACTGGTCACCATTTGTGCGCCGAATATGAAAAAGCCTGATGACGCCATTAACAACAGCGCCATGGTATTGAGTTCTCTTGATCGTCCAACCTGTCCTTTTTCCTTGGCGTCCTCCTGGCGTTTCGGAGTCGCCTCTTCAGTCTTTTCCTGCGCTTCATTTTGTCCTTCTGCCATGTCTAACTCCCGAACAAATTGTCAAGCATGGAAAATCCCACGTCGTAGAGATTGATCATGTGTGGAATAAAACCATCGAGCGTGAACATCACAATGAATACACCGAGAATGATCATGATGGGAAAGCCAACTGCAAAGATATTAAGTTGAGGAGCGGCGCGCGTCATCACTCCAAAAGCAAGGTTTACAATAAGTAATGCAGCAATTGCAGGTAATGCGATCAACACAGCAGTACTCAGAATCGTGCTTAACCAGTTCATTATTTCCCATGCTGCATTTCGACTCAGACCTTCAACACCAATGGGCAGATGGTGAAAACTATTAACTAACGCCTGCACCATCAGCAAGTGACCGTCTACAGCAAGAAATAGTAAGGTCGAAAGTAGTAAATAAAATTGACCGATCACCGGAACCTGATTTCCGTTTTGAGGATCAACCATTGAAGCAAGCATCAGTCCCATGAGTTGACCGATGGCCTGCCCTGCTATTTCCAGCGCGACGAAGATACTTCGTATGGTCAGCCCCATTGCCGTTCCAATAATGACTTGCTGAAAGGACGTTAAAAACCAGGGGCCGGTAAAAGGTTCAAGATAGATTGGCACAGGTAGCACCGGCACAATAGCAAGCGTAATAGCTATCGCCATCACTAAGCGTATTCGTACAGGTACTGAACGTGTACCGATCACCGGCGCCGCCATTAATAAACCAGCCACACGAAAGAATGGCCATATCCAGGACTCAAGCAGAGCAATCAGTGTTTGATCGAGGACAATCATTTAGGCTATCAGAGATGGGATCTGATGAAACAAGCGCAGTGTATATTCGACTACTAATTGTAATATCCATGGTCCTGCCATCACCATTACGAGTAAAGTCACTAACAGTTTTGGGATAAAACTTAAGGTCATTTCATTTATCTGGGTTGCCGCCTGAAACATACTCACAATGACACCAACCATCAGCGCGGGTACTAACAGCACCAGTAGCAAGACAGCAAGTAACATCAGCGCTTCCTGACCAATATTGAGTAAGATATCTGGTGTCATTGGCCTGCGTCTAAACGTAGAAACTGGCCGCGAGCGTACCCATAATCAAGGCCCAGCCATCAACCATCACAAACAGCATCAATTTGAATGGAAACGAAATGATTAAGGGTGACAACATCATCATGCCCATAGACATCAGAACACTGGCCACCACCAGATCAATTATCAAAAAAGGAATAAAGATCAAAAAACCTATCTGAAATGCTGTTTTCAATTCACTTGTAACAAACGCCGGTACCAATAACGTAAATGGAATCTCGCTAACTGAGGTCGCAGGTGCTTTACCTGATAGTTCAGTAAACAGGGCAATGTCATTTTAACGCGTTTGTGCCAACATAAAGTCACGTAATGGAAAGGCTGCCCCCTGCACCGCTTCATTCAGGGTGATGTTTTCGGCGAGATAAGGGTCTACGGAGTCCTGGTAAATCCTATCCAGTACCGGTGTCATAACGAAAAAAGTTAAAAATAGCGCGAGTCCGATCAGAACCTGGCTATTGGGTGTTTGAGCTGTACCCAATGCCTGCCGTAAAATAGCCAGCACAATAATAATACGAGTAAATGATGTCATCATTAGCAGACCTGCAGGTAGCAAGGTCAGTGCTGTCATCAAGAGCAGTATTTGTATGCTTAAGGTATAAGTTTCCCCGCCCGCAGCATTGCCCGACACAGTAACAATATCCAGCCCTGTTTGAGCACTGGCAAAGGGCACAAACAGAACCATTGATATCATCACTATTAATTTTCGAATCTGCATATCCTCAGGCGCCTTTCATTTTTGAGAGTAGTTGGTTGAATATTGGCGCAGCATCCGTATCTACTGGCACAGCTTCCTCAACAAAGTCTTCACTAAATACGTGCAGAGGGTGAATACCTTGTTGGGATACCCCCAACAACAAATGTTTATCAGTCACTTTAATAATAAGCAGACGTTCCTTGGTACCGATATGCATGGTATCCACCATTTTCATATGACCTCTACCGACTCCATTGAGACCGGACAATCGTTTTAATAGAAATACGACAGCAAAGAACACGAGCAATACGATCACAAGACCGCCCAGCAGATTTATTATCTGTGAGATTGAAACAACTTCCGTCACCGGCACTGATGGCTCGGCCGCCAATAACAAGTTTGAGAACAACAAGCTGACGGCGCTTACAGCAACTGCAAATTGTCGACTTAGACTGCTTAAGTTACACATCCTACTGAAGGTTTTTAACACGCTCTAATGCGCTAATAACATCAGTCAAACGTATACCGTATTTTTCGTTTATAACAACAATTTCACCGTGTGCCACCAGGGTGTTATTGACCATGACATCCAGCGGTTCACCAGCCAATCTATCCAGTTCTACCACTGAGCCCTGATTCAATTGCAACAAATTCCGAATACTGATCTTTGTCTGTCCAATTTCAACTGACAGTGAAATGGGAATATCAAGAATGGCATTCAAATTATCTTCTTCTGGTGGTGGAACAGAATCATCATTAAGGTTATCCAGCGATGCCTGCTCCATACCCATACTTTCTGCCATTAGTGCGTCAGCATCGGAGACTACTTCCTCCTGCATCTGCGCTTGCATTGCTTCCTGTTCGGCTTCCGGGCTCATTGTTTCTTCTGACATGATCTATTCCTCTATACTTATCTATTTTTCGCTTCTTCATCATTGAATACTTCTACGACCTTTAGTGCGTGATTACCGCGAGACATCCCGTAACTCCCTTTGAATACCGGCACATCTTCGACCGTTGCCGATACTGTCGAGGGGAATTCAAATGGAATCACATCACCGGCTTTCATCGATTTCAGATCGCGTAAACTCATTTCCAGGGTCGTCAATCGACTCTTCATCTTCAATGGCGCCATCTTCAGACTTTCACACAGGGATCGACCCCAGCGCTCATCCCTTTCTGCCGTATCACTTTGCACACCTGCATGTAATTGTTCACGAATGGGCTCAATCATCGAATAAGGTAGTG
>WLWI01001359.1_pt1 | contig 21303 bp, 14 predicted proteins | sample 6701501 | NCBI WGS metagenome assembly WLWI01 (sample SAMN12718690, study PRJNA515312) | sponge metagenome | isolation source: marine sponge | host: Mycale hentscheli | place: New Zealand: South Island, Marlborough, Capsize Point | collected 2014-11-01 | reverse complement strand
TCAACCACCGTGGGAAAGCCGATAATGGCAGGCATGGCATCCAATCCGAGACAGGGGGTGGGGAATGACTACATTTTGCACCAATTAATGCATACTAACCGCGTTTTGCAAAAGTCCAGTTATAACATATATTGCAGCCGACGGATGATCGGTGATTCTGAGTTGATGGTGATTCGCCTTTCCCGACCAGTTGATCTAAGGCAATCGGTGAATCTGTCCGCGGCTGAATACTACGTTAGTATATATTTGGTACAGGAGTGAAGAATCCCATATCATATATCATCGCGGTTTGGTGTGCCTTGCAAGCGGCCATTGACTAGCCGGTGCAGGTCCGGTCGGGGTAATCGCCAGAGAGCCCCGTAGCAGGCGTCCAGTGCTTCCAGGTGACTGGCGGTGCTGAAGCGGCGTATCCCTCTGTGAAGGAGGTGCAACCCTACAGTCCGTACCATCAAGGGAATCCTGCCGCGTCGTTATGTTACCCGCGAGGGACCCAGGGGATGCCGAGCCCGTTGAATCGGGGGGAAGGCCATGGAAGAGGCGAAGATTCTGAAATGCAGCCTCGAAGGATCCTCCGGCGTAGGGGAACGGAATGTAGGGACAGTCAATGGTGGAACAAGGGAGGGTTCATGCGGTTGGCCGCCTCCATCGGCCATAACGTCCCGTAGAAGCAGCGTCTGTGAAATCGGGAAGGACGCGGTATGAGCAATCGGAGGAGGCCCTAGTACTGTTGATGATCGAGACCACACAACTCGATTGGAGGGAAGGGCCTCTACTTCAACCGGGCCCAGCGAGGCGGTACGTGATGGTGCATGCCCGCAAGGGCCAACCACACCGGAAGTTCAGCTCACGCCAACGCCCGCGCAGGCTATACTTGAGCGCCAAGAGAAGACGATTTTTCGGAACGGACCGAATGGGGTCGGCCGCAAAGGATCTGATTAATCAACGTCTCGAACGCGTTAGGAAGAAGGTTGTCGGAAAGCCGTATGAGGGAGACCCTCACGTACGGTTTGAGGGGGCAGGGAATGGAGACCAGGACACGGTGGAGCTAGTGAGGCACTCCCAGAGGAAACGGGGAGCAACAGATAGGCCCGGCCTAACTCCCAGGCGCCATTCCTTGACCCTACCGCTGCGGGGCATTCGCCCCTTGGCCTTGCGACACCCCGCATACGCGGGGTCGTATAATGTGTGTGATTCATAGACATCGTTTCACTTTTCGGGCCACTAAATTCCTTAAAAACCTGGGGGATTTGGTGGCCCGAAAAGTGAAGGAAGTTGCTGTGATACCCCGATTTAGGACGATCTGATATAGGGCTAAATCTGGATAAATCTCAGCCTGGCCTATTGAAACGATGTCTATGAATCATACAGATTAATGGTAGAACCGATATCGCGCCTTGTTTGGCTCCCTCTTATCCAATCTATCTGTCCCTTCCAAGGGGGGCTGTGTTGCAGATCGCTAGAGCCGAAAAGGCCCTGCAGGGGTGCCATTCCTCAAAGCGTATTCTCGTCAATAACGTGATTCATAATATCGACGGCGTAGCGGTCTGTCTGGACCTGGCGAATACTCTCCCACCGGGCCATATCCATATGGACTATCTTGGCCAGACCCTGGGCCGACCGGTAGCGTACCCACCACGCCTCATCCCCCAACAAACCCGCCAGGCGCTCCGCGTCCTCGGGCAAACCGAATTCGCCCAGCGCCGTAACCGCCTTGGTGCGGACCTCCCAACGGGGGTGGTCGACGCAGGCCCGCACCTGATCGAGGGCGTAGGGGACTTTGAACTGGATCAAGACGTGCAGACAGGCCAGCACGATCTCGTCGTTTTCGATTTCGGTCAGCAAGCGCTCTACCACGGGCAAAACGACGGCGGAATCTACTACCGACATATAACGGACCAGACGCGGCAATTCTTCCTCCGGGGCCTGGCAGACGGCGGCCACCAGGGGCTTTGACACCCGTTTGGCACCGGCCTCCTCCAGGATGCTGGCAACCCGAAAAGGCGGCCAGTCATCCCGGGCCACCAGCAGGGGGACAAAATGGGAGATGGCCTGTTCGGGATCGATCTGGACCAGAGAACCAATGGCGGCCAGGGATAGAAAAATATTGGATTCCTGCGAAATATCGAGCAGCTTATCCCAATGTCCTTTTTCGCCCAGGTACCCCAACGCGGACATCACCAAAAGCCGCTCCCTGATACTGCCTTTGGCCAGCATATGGTCGAGCCTGGGCCTAATCCCCACGTCGCGGGCGATCTGGTTGAGTATCTCCCGGGCCGGTTCGCCGTATTGTTCCTGGTAGTAATTCCAGACGGTGATAAAGGCCAGTTCGTTTTTGTCTATACTAGGCAACTTAGCCGGGACTTCGATTAGACAGTTCTCCATGATCGGAGACCATACCCCGATAAATTCCTCGTGCCGCTTTTCCTTCCTGGTCAGCCATAGATGAAACAGGAATACACTGACGAACAAACAAAAGGCCACCGCCATAAGGCCCAGCCCCGACCACTTGGCTATCTTGAACATCAAGGGAAAGGAGACGCCCGATTCAGCCGCCAGGGCGACGGCCGGGGCGATGAGCAGTCCGAGTAAAATCAGACGGGCAATGGTCATCCAGGATTGCATTAGTAGACGATACGGAGGCCGAGACTCCCCCCGTATCTCTCGTAAAAATCACCTTGCTCCTGATACATCAGCAAATACGCCAGGGCCCAGTTTTTAGCGAAAAAATGGACGCCTTGGAAAAAACTGTTCTGAATTTTCGCGGTCAGTACCCGGGCCCGGGCCTGGGGTATATTCTCCTGCTCTTCACCGCGCGTATAACCGATGCGCCAAAAGTTACTGGCTTTGCCGTAGTAACTGTCCACCTGCAGGCCCAGGGCCCAGGTCCAGTCGTTATCGGGGTCGAGATCGGTGCGCAAATTGCCGCTGTACAGGGTGCCGCCAAAGCGGTAACTATCCAGGTATTTGGCCAAACCGGCGCGAATAATATTTACTTCTGGATTGAAAGCCACGTCATAGCGGCGGTGCTGCCAATCAACGGTGGGCAGCAACCCCAGCACAGGCTTTTCCCGAGAGAGCTGAAGCAGGAAATCCCACTCGGACAATACAACCGCCTCGGGCGTATAGCCTCCTTCTATATGCAAAATGCCCTCTTCCATAAGCGGCAGCCAGACAGGCCAGGAGAGACCGGCGACAATTTTCTGGTCGTTCAAAGAGAAGCGCTCGGTTTCGAGGAATTCCAGCCATACGGCTGAAGGCTCGACCGAATTAAACTTGCGCTTGGCCAAAAAGCGACTCATGCGCCAATTATCGTACCCGCTATTGAGCTTGAAGTACTCGCTGGTCGCTTCAAAAAGCCACAATCCCTTCATCCTGGGCGGCTTCTTCTGGGCTGGAGCCACCTCAGCCGTGCCCAAGGCGGCTCCGGCTTGCGAGGCGCTGGGTTGTACCTTAACCGGGGCCTGCCCGCCGACCCCACCCGTCAATACGGCTGCCCGCCCCCCCTGATAATCGATATCGACAATGCCGCTACCATCCAGGGCCCGACCTTTCTTGAAATCGACGCCGGTGGCCACCACATCGGCCGACAGGCGACGCCAATCCACTTCCACCGGCAGATCGCCCTCGCCCCCACCCTCTTCATCGTCGGCCTGCAATTGGAATACTTCGCGGTCGGTCGTAGCTTCGTAGGATATATTGTCGAAGCGGGCCACCCCCGCCACCCCCGCCACCGCCCGATCGCCGCTCAACTGACCGGGCGGGTCCACCGCCAGGCGCACGATATCGACAAAATCGATGTCCAGAACATCCAGCGAATCGCGCGCTTCAACCACTGGCTGCTGGGCAAAGGCCACTCCGCTCCACACATCCCCGTGGGGCACGCGCTTATCGCCTGCCGGCACGCTGAAAACTAACCGGGTCGCCACGGCGTCCATCTGTAGGGTCTGGGACACACTCTGGGGAAAAGCCTCGCTCTCGGCCCAGAGGGTAAAATTCTGGCCGTCGGTGCGCCCGTTTACCGCCAGGCCGGCGGCGGCGAAATCGGCCACTCCCGCGCTCCACGCAGCGGTAGTACTCCCCGTCAATTCGATCTGATCGCCCGTAGCCCGCAAACGCACCGGGCCACGCCCCTGAAAGTGGACATCGCGCACCCCGCGGGCGTCCTGGGCCACCAGCACTGGCTGCACCGGGAATACCCGGCCATTGACCACCTGCCCCCGCTGCGCCGCCGGATCCTGGGGCAATACGGCAAACCCCAGGCGGTCGGCCACTACATCGGCCGTCAAAATACCGGTCTGGCCGCCAATAGCGGCGCTGGCGGCGCTCAACTGAAATTGGGCCCCATCCTGCGGGACCGTTATAGAGAGCCCGGCAAAGCGCGCCTGGCCCGCCATCCACTGGGCGGTGGTCCGGCCGTCGAACTGTACGCCTTCGCCGCGGATCTCGACCACCACTGTCTCTTCGTTTAAATCGACATCCCATATGCCCTCGGCGTCCTGGGCCTGCACCACCGGCTGGTTGGCAAAGGGTCGGCCGCTGACCACATTGCCGTTGGCCGCCCCGGCATCGGCCGGCTCAATGACAAAACCCAGTTTTGTCGCCACCACATCGACGATGAGGTTGGGACTGACCCAACGGCCCAGGGTGCTGTCGGTGGCCACCAGACTAAAGCGCTGCTGATCCTCACTGGCCAGCACCATCAGCCCCTGGCCGGAAAAATCGGCCCGCCCGCCCTGCCAGTTCATCGCCGTCTGGCCCAGCAGCCGCAGCTGCCCTTCGACGCCCAAGTGGACCCGACCCCGGTAGTCTATATCGCGCACCCCGTGGGCATCCTGGGCCTCCAGCACCGGCTGCACCGGAAATACCTGCCCACTCACGACATCGCCGCGCAGGGCCGTCCCGTCCTGCGGCAAAACCGCAAAGCCGATTTGCGCGGCATTGACGGCCACGACATCGGCCGTTAAGGGATCGCCGTCGGCCACCGCCGGAAGATCACCCTCGACACCACCGGGTTGATCGTCGGCCACCAGTTGAAACGCTTCGTGATCGACGCTGGCGCGATAGCCCACATCGGCAAAACGGGCCGTCCCTTCGACCGCCCGCACATCGACCCCGCCACGCAATTGGCCCGGAGCCTGGACCATCAAACTGACGGTATCGGTAAAGTGGATATCGACCACCCCCAGGGCGTCCTGGGCCTGCACTACAGGCTGCACCCGGAAAGATTTGTCGCTCACCACATCCCCGTAGGCCGCACCGACCTGGGAGGGGGAGGCGACAAAAACCAGCCGAGTGGCCAAGGCATCGACCTGCAAATGGCTGGTGGCTTCACCGACCAGGGCCTGGTCACGGGCGCCCAGGACGAACGTCTGGCCGTCGATATCGCCGCTGATGGCCAGTCCGTGACCGGCAAAATCGATTTGCCCCGACTGCCACGAACCCGTCGCCCTTCCTGCCATAGTCACCGCCCCGGTCTGCACCTCGAGCACCGCCGTGCCCCCAGAAAAGTGGGTATCGCGCACGCCGTACTCGTCCTGGGCCTCCAGCACCGGCTGCACGGCAAAAGGCACGCCGTTGAGCACATCGCCGTGAACCGCGCCCGGATCGGACGGACGGACGGCGAATTCTATTTTGGTGGCCAGCGCGTCGGCCCGCAGCGAAGCGAAGGCGTCATCCAGACCCTGACTGCGGGCCGTCAAACTGAAGACACTTTCGTCCTCCGGCACCAGGACGCGCAAATTGCGCCTGGAAAAATCCGCCCGGCCATTGACCCATTGGCTCAGTGCTTCGCCTTCGAGTTGGGCCCCTTCGGCCAGCAAGACCACCGGCTGGGCGCTGCGAAAATCGACGTCGCGCACGCCCAGGCCATCCTGGGCCTCCAACACCGGCTGCCGCGGGAATACCCGACCATTGGCGACATCGCCGTGGATCGCCGCAGGGTCGCCCGGCAGGAGGTAAAAGCCCACCTGGACCGCCACCGCGTCGGCGACCAGGCGGCGCCCGTCGCGCCCCACCGGCAGATCGCCCTCGCCGCCGCCGACCTCGTCGTCGGCCTGCAACTGGAATATCTCGTGATCTACAGCCGCGGCGTACGATACGTTGTCGAAGCGGGCCACCCCCGCCACCGCCGCCACCGCCCGGTCGCCCCTCAACCGCCCGGCCCCGTCGACCGTCAACTGCACGATATCGACAAAATCCGCATCCAACAGTCCCAGGGCGTCGCGGGCCTCGACCAACGGCTGTTGCGCAAAGGCCACCCCGCTCCATACGTCTCCGTGCGCGGCGCGCTGATCGCCCACCGACTGGGCAAAGACCAATTCAGTGGCGACTGCGTCGGCCTGCAATGTCTCCACAGCCGCGGCGGCGAACCCCTCGCCTTCGGCCCACAGGCCAAAGACCTGGCCGTCGGCCTGCACCCTGACCGCCAGGTCGGCATTGGCAAAATCGGCCGCCCCCTTGCTCCAGACTGCCGTAGTCTCCCCAACCAATTCGACCTGGTCGCCTTCGACCCACAAACGGACGATCCCCCGACCCTGGAAATCGGTATCGCGCACACCGTACTCGTCCTGGGCCTCCAATACCGGCTGCAGCGGGAATACCCGACCGTTGACCACCTGTCCCCGACGCGCCAATGGATCGCCCGGCAAAACGCCAAAACCCAGCCGGCTCCACTGAACATCGACGGTCAACGCCTTTTGGGCCACGCCCGGATCGAGTTCGGGATGGGAACTGGAGAGCACGCCTAACTGGAATTCCTCCCAATCGCTGGCCGCGATATAGGCGACGTCACCAAAGGAGACCACCCCCGCCTCAGCCACGGCCGTAACTGTTCCACTCAGGCTGCCATTGCCCCGCTGGAGGGTCAGGGCCAATTCACCGGCGAAATCCTGGTCGAGCATGCCTTGTGCATCGATGGCCACGACTATCGGCTGGATGGGAAACACCGCGCCGCTGGAAACGCTGGCCTGAGGATTGGCGGGGGATCCAGGTTCGACGTTAAAGGCCAATTGGCTAGCGACGATATCGGCCGAGAAACGGGCAAAGGCCTGGGTCAATCCGGCGGTTCTGGCTTTCAGAGTGAAGATCGCGCCGTCGCCGCCCGAGCTGGTGAAAGCCAATTGGCTGGTGGCGTAATCGGCGACGCCGCCACGGGCCTCCACTTCCACCTCACCGGTCAGTTCCCCCCGCCCCGACTGCAGGGCCACCACGATGGTCCCGGCAAAATCGGAATCGAGGTTGCCGAAATCGTCGCGGGCCTCGACCAGTGGCTGCACGGCGAAAGGCCGCCCGCTGACCACCTCATCTTCGGGATCTAGCGCTGCTGAATCGCTGGGCAGACGGGCGAATACCAGCCGGGTGGCCTGGACATCGATGGCCAAACGGTGCTCAGCAGCGGCTTGCAGCGCCGAGCCGACAGCCCCGGCGCTAGTGCGGATATTGCCCGTTTCCGCGGCCACCTGGAAGGCCTCTTTAGCGCCAACGGGACCATCCCGGTGGAGACTATCGACCTGGGCCACGACAATATAGAAACGCTCGTCGAGATCCCAGACTTCGGGGCTGTCGAGGGCGATTTCGCTGGGCGAGCCCAATATAATGTGCTGCTGCTCACCCACCTGGATATCGCCCTGGTCAAAAACAGAATTGCTACTGCGGAACAACAATAGGCGGTCGAGGGCGTGGTCTTCGCCGCCACCTATCCCGCCAGGTCTCGAGACAATGACGCGCAGAGCTTGCAAAGCCGTGCTGCCATCACCCAGCAGTCCCACCGTATAAATGGGCACAAAATCCCCAGGTTTGGCGCCAATGGCGCCCCGGAGCCCGCTGGCGGGGCTGGTTTCGACGATTTGCGCGGCGACCGGTCGGCCCCACAGCACACCCGCACAAAGACAGACAATAATCAGATGTCGGAGATAGAGCATGGAGAGCAGCGTATCCAGGAGATTAAGAGATTGAGTGCTTCGACAATTTAATCTTTGCGGGCTCCGAGATCAACCGTCGGTCCGGCCCCCTTGGCAGGCGGGGCCGACCGCGACGGTCAAATCCTGTCATCGACAGCGGCGCCACCGGCCCGACGGCGGCATAGCCAAGTGCAAAGGCCAGACTATACTTGATGGTTAACAGAGGCCGCAGAACCGGCGGCGCATCGGATGATTTCCCACCCAGGGCCCAATCGCACTCTACGAAATATACATCCAACTCTCCAAGTCCGGTATGTCTTTATGCTTCTACCGGCGCAGAAGGAAGACCTTCCCGCCTTGACAGATTCGCAGCGACGATGATTATTAGCTTGGATTGGACCGCCCCTGATCTCCTCTCAACCCCGGGAGATGCCCTCAATGGAATCTGCAGCGCTCGACGAAAAAATGTGGCACCTGCAGCATTGCCCCCTGTTTTCGGGTATTGGCCCTGAGGAGATGGAGCACCTGCAGCATACTACGGTCATGGTCAAATTGGAACCTCAGGAACGGATCCTGACCAACGCCGAGGATATGCACGTGATCTGGCTCATCAAGGAAGGTCTGGTGAGTCTGACCTACGGCGATGCAGCAGGGCGCGACGCCACGGTCCTGCTGCTGGGTCCGGGCGACCTGTTCGGCGCCCTCGAAGATACGCAGGAACAGGAGTACGGCGAGAATATCGTCGCCCTCAAACCCACTGTGCTGTGCCGCATGACCCAGCAGCAAATGGAGGATTTGCTGCACAAGTATCCCGGCCTGGGGTACCGGGTGACCAAATTTTCCTGGCGCCGCATCGCCCGCCTGCAACAAAGGCTGGCCGAAATCATGACCAAATCCGTCAAAGTCCGGCTCGCCACCCTATTGCTCAAATTGGCGACCGACTACGGCGCCGACACAGACGCCGGACGACGGTCTTTAGGGCTGACCATCACCCACGACGATCTGGCCCGCCTGGTCGGCTCCAGTCGCGAAATGGTCAGTAAAGTCATGGGCCAGTTCCGCCAGGAGGGCCTGGTCCGTTCGACGCGCAAAAATATAGAACTGGCCGACCTGGCCACCTTGCAGTCCATCGCCGACTCCAACTCAGACTGAATCTCCTATGGCCCCGATCCGCCCGCTCCATCCAGCCGTTTTAGACGCAGCCAGCGACTGCCGCAACGGCCGCATGGACCGTCGCGCCTTTATCCGTCTGGCCACCCTTTTGGGAGCCTCGGCCGCCGCCGCCCAAGTATTAGTGGCCTGCGCGGACCAACCGCCGCCTCTGCCCCAGAGTACCGCTCTCCCAGACATCCCCCGACGGGGAGGAACCCTAAAAATCGGCTCAGTCGTGCAACGCCTCGACCATCCGGCCCGGCTGTCGTGGGTTGAAGGGGCCAATCAAGTGCGACAAGTGGCCGAATATCTAACCGAAACCGGACCCGATAATATAACCCGACCTCATCTTCTGGACCGCTGGGAAGCCGACCGCGACCTGCGCACCTGGACGCTGCACTTGCGTCGGGACATCCGCTTTAGCGACGGCCAGCCCCTAGAGGCGGCCGACCTCCTCTTCAATTTCAATCAGTGGCTCAATCCCGATATCGGCTCGTCCATGCTCGGCTTGCTGTCCTATTTGCAAGCCGCCAATGTCGAGACCGTCGATGCTCACACCGTCCGCCTGCACCTGGACCAGCCCCAGCTCGGGGTCCCCGAACACCTCTTCCACTATCCGGCTCTTATTCTGCCGCGAAGCTTCGAAGGTGATTTCGTCAAGCAGCCGGTGGGCACTGGCCCATTCCGCCTGCTCGAGTACACCGAGACCGAAAGGGCGGTAATGGAACGGCGCCCAGACTACTGGCGCCAGGCCCCCGACGGCCAGCCCCTGCCCTACCTGGACAAATTGATCTACCTCGATTTGGAGCCAGACGCCCGGGTGGCGGCCATGCAAGCGGGCCAGCTCGACACCCTCTACCAACCGCGCCCCTCCGATTGGCAAGCGCTCAAAAACGTCCCCGGCCTCAAAGTGGAAGCCATTAGCACGGCCCAGGCCTTTGTCCTGCGCATGCGCGTCGACCAGGAGCCCTGGAACGACGTGCGGGTACGCAACGCCCTCAAACTGTGCCAGGACCGCAGCAAAATCCTGCGTCTGGCCTATTTCGACCAAGGCGATTTAGGGCTCGACGCCCACGTCGCCCCGGTCCATCCCGCCTATTGCCCCCAGGACCCGCCCGCCTACGACCCCGAACGAGCCCGGGCCCTGCTGGCCGAGGCCGGCTACCCCGACGGACTGCGCGTCACCTTGACCACCAAGAACGACCTAGCCGAGCCGGAAATGGCCCAGGCCCTAAAAGAACTGGCCGCCCCCGCCGGTTTTGACCTGGACCTCGATATCGTCGAGCCCTCGGCCTATTGGGACCGCTGGACCGAGGTCGGCCTGGGGATCACCGCCTGGGCCCACCGCCCCTTGGGGACCATGGCCCTGGCGCTGGCCTACACCGCCGACGAGGCCGGAACCCCGGGCCCCTGGAACGAAAGCCGCTGGACCGATGCCGAATTCGCCGATCTGCTGCGCACCGCCGAGCGCACCCTGGACGTGGACCAGCGCCGCGCCACGATGTGCCAGATCGAGCAAATTATGCAGCAGCGCGGCCCCATTGGCATCCCCTTTTGGCGCCGCACCTGGACCATTTCGCGCGATGCCTTCATCAACTTGCGGGCCCACCCCACCAGTTACGACCTGTTCTCCGACGTATGGCAGCGGGCCTAGCGGGTTCATGATCCGCTTTATTCTCCGCAGCCTGCTCTCCATGGGCTGCACCATGGCGCTGGTCTCCATTGCCCTATTCGCCCTGTTGGAGGCCGGCGCCGGCGATATCACACAAAAATTGCTCGGTGCCTTTGCCACCCCCCAACAACGGGCCTCGTACCGGGCCCAACTGGGTCTGGACCAACCCCTGTGGCGCCGCTATACCACCTGGTTGGTGGGCAACGACTGGTGGTTGGAGACCCGCTTAGGGATACCGCTGCTGCAACAGACCAATCCGCAAAGCGGCGAGGAAGAATGGTGGGCCCTGGTCGAGGGCCAGCCGACGCGCTGGAAAATGGATGGCGGAAAACTACTCGCCCGGCACCCCGGTACCCCCTATCAGACAGCCGACCAAATGTGGCGCAACGACGCCAAGGGCGAGCAATTCTTCTGGGGCTTGGACGAATCCAATCGGGCGGTCAAATGGATCCGTAGCGCCGGTGCCGAGACCTGGGTGTTGACCCCGGCCGGTTTTCGCAAACAGGGCGACGGCCCGCGCACCTATATTCCCTTGCAAAAGGGCCTGCTGCGCGGCGACCCGGGCCAATCGCTGCGCACCGGCCGGCCCGTATCCTCGACTCTATTCCCCCGTCTGCGCAATACCGCCATCCTGGCCGGCCTGGCTTTTGCCCTCATCGTCCCCCTGGCGCTATTGCTCGGAGTTTTGGCCGGCGTCAAAGCCGGCCGCCCCACCGACCGCATTATCTCCCTGGCCAGCCTGGTCGCCACGGCCACCCCCGAGTTCGTCACCGGCATTCTGCTCATCCTGGTCTTCGGCATCTGGCTCAAGCTGCTGCCGGCGGTGTCGCTGTTCCTCGAGAAAGACGCCCTCTTCGCCGATCCCTCGCTGCTGATACTGCCCGTTCTCACCCTCACCGCCGTCGAACTGGGCTATATCATCCGCATAACCCGCACCAGCCTCATCGAGGTGATGGGCAGGCCCTATATCCGTACCGCCTTGCTCAAAGGGCTGCCCATAGGGCGCGTGGTCCTGCGCCACGCCCTGCGCAACGCTCTTATTGCGCCCATTACAGTCATCATGCTGCACACCAATTGGCTGATCGGCGGTCTGGTCGTGGTCGAGGCGGTATTCGGCTATCCCGGCCTGGGACTCTATATCTACGATTCAGCGCTCTTCGGCGATTTCAACGCCGTTGAGGCCGCCGCCATGCTGCTGGTCAGTATCGCCGTGGGGACGCGCCTGTTGGGCGATTTGGCCTATACCTACCTCAACCCGCGCATCCGCCTTGATTAATTTATCTTTCTTCAACCGCCTGCGAGGGGCCCTGGCTCTGCTCCGGGCTTCGCCCATAGGCACCATCGGCCTGGTGCTGGTGCTATTCTGGTTTGGTCTGGGCCTGCTGTCGCTGTGGTGGACGCCCTACGGGCCTACCGCCACCGATTTCGCCCAGAATCTCAAACCCACCTGGGACCACCCGCTGGGCACCGACCACCTGGGCCGCGACCAGCTCTCCCGTCTCATGGCCGGGACCCAGGTGGTGTTAATCAAAACGCGCCTGCCCAACGATTGGACCCTGCCCGGAGGCGTTGCCCTGTGGGGGGTATTCGGCTCCCTGGCTCTGGGCACCCTGCTGGGGCTCAACGCCGGTTACCGGGGTGGCTGGTTCGATCAGGTCATTATGCAATTGCTCGATGCGCTCATCGCCTTTCCCAGCATTGTGCTGTATTTGATAGTCATTGCCGCCCTGGGACAGGGTGATATGGTAGTCATCTTCGCTATCTCCATCACCGGGGCTCCAGGGGTAGCCCGGCTGGTCCGCGGCCTGACTCTGGATATTGCCCAACGCGACTACGTCCAGGCCGCCCGCACCCGCGGCGAGAACAGTTGGTTCATTATGTTCGGCGAAATCCTGCCCAATGCCCGCAGCCCCCTCGTAGTAGACGCCATGCTGCGGGTGGGCTACGCCATTTTCACCATTGGCACCCTGGGCTTCCTCGGTATTGGCCTGCCCCCCCCCGACCCCGATTGGGGCACCATGGTCAATGAAGCCCGCCGCTTCATCTTTGCCAACCCCCTCGCCGTATTGTGGCCCTCCGCCGCCATCGCCTCGTTGGTGGTCGGCCTCAATTTATTGGCCGACGGCATCCAGGAGGAAACCACGCGCTTTGGCAAGTGATTCCACGGTGAAAAAAAACGCCCCACCCACCCTGGCGGTGGAACAGCTCTCGGTGCACTACCGCATCCGCGGCGGCAACGTTGAAGCCGTGCGCGATATCTCCTTTGCCATTGCAGCGGGCGAAAGCTTCGGCCTGGTGGGGGAATCGGGTTGCGGCAAGAGCACGGTGGCCTGGGCCATCCTGCAGTTCCTGGGACCCAACGGATACGTTGACCAGGGGCGTCTCCGCTTTGCCGGCGAGGACCTTTTGCAGCGCTCGCAAGCCGAGCTAAACCGGCTGCGCGGCAACAAGATCGCCATGGTCTATCAGGACCCCATGCAGGCCCTCAACCCCGCCCTGCTCATTGGCGACCAATTGGGCGAAACGCTGCAGGTGCACCAGGGCCTGTCGCGCCAGCAAGCGCGCCAGCGCTGCGCCGAGGTCCTCGACCGCGTCCACATGCCTGACCCGCTCCAGGCCATGCGGCGCTATCCGCACCAATTGTCGGGCGGCCAGCAGCAACGCGTGGTCATCGCCATGGCCCTGCTCAACGATCCGGCCCTGTTGATTATGGACGAACCCACCACGGCCCTGGATGTCACCGTGGAGGCTGCGGTCCTAGACCTGATCGAAGACCTGCGACGCGATCTCGATACGGCGCTGCTTTTTATCAGCCACAATCTGGGGGTGGTGGCCCGGGTTTGCGACCGAGTCGGCGTAATGTACGCCGGCGAGCTGGTCGAACAGGCCGCCGTCGCTGACCTATTCGACCACCCCCGCCACCCCTATACACAGGGTCTGTTGCACTGCATCCCGCGTCCAGACAGCGACAAAAGCCAGACCGCCCTGCAACCCATCCCCGGCCAAGTCCCGCCGCCCGACCAGCGCCTTTCTGGTTGCCGCTTTGCGCCGCGCTGCGCCCACGCCCGCCCTCTTTGCGCCGAAAAACCCGCGCTGCGGGCCATGGACGCCAGTCAGGTCCGCTGCCACCGGGCCGAAGAGCTGGACCCGGCCGACGACCGCCCGACTGTTCCCACAGCAGCGGAAGAACGCCCAGAGCCTCAGGGGAAATCCGCCCTCCAGATACAAGACCTACAGGCCCACTACCTCCAGCCCGCCCGCCGCCTCGGCGAATGGCTGCGCCCCAGCCGTCGCCCCAGACTGCGCGCCGTTGACGGCGTCGATCTGGACCTGCCCGCCGGCTGCACCTTAGGCATTGTCGGCGAATCGGGCTGCGGTAAAAGTACCCTGGTCAAAACGCTTATCGGCCTCGAACGCACCAACGGGGGCCAGGCCCGTTTCCTCGACTTCGATTTGACCCAGGCCCTGCGGCACCGATCCCCGGACCTCATGCAAAACCTGCAGATGGTCTTCCAAAACCCTGATTCCACCCTCAATCCATCCCACACAGTCGGCCGCCAATTGGTCCGCGTCCTGCGCCGTTTCGCCCTGGCCCCCAAGGGCGAAGAACAAACCCAGGTGGAACAGTTGCTAGAGGCCGTCCGGCTCGACCCCTCCTATTACAACCGCTACCCGCACCAGCTCAGCGGCGGCGAAAAACAGCGCGTCGGCATCGCCCGGGCCTTTGCCAGCCACCCCGACCTGGTCCTGTGCGACGAACCGGTCAGCGCCCTCGACGTCTCGGTGCAGGCGGCTATCCTCAATCTGCTCCTCGATATCCAGCAGCGCCGCGGCACCACCCTAATTTTTATCGCCCACGATCTCAACGTCGTGCGCTTTTTCTCCGACTATATAGCGGTCATGTATCTGGGCCGCATCGTCGAAAGCGGGCCGACTGCAGTCTTTTCCCGACCGCCCTATCACCCCTATACCGAAGCCCTGCTGTCGGCCACGCCCATCCCCGACCCAAGCGCCAGACCGCGCCGCATCCGCCTCGAAGGCCCCGTCCCCAGCCCCCTCGCCCCACCCCCAGGCTGTCCCTTCCACACGCGCTGCCCGCGCCGCCCTCTCATGCCCGATGGCGGTCGTCTGTGCCAGGAAGAGGAGCCGCCCTGGCGCCGGACCGGTGACGGCCACCAGATCCGCTGCCACTTGGAGCCGGACATTCTGCAAAACATCGAACAACCACCTCTTGCGCCCGATTGATCTAACCTGTATATCCATGGGCCTCGCGTCTTTATATTTACAGCACTGATGATATTTACAGCACTGATGATATTTACAGCACTGATGATATTTACAGCACTGATGATATTTGCAGCACTGATGATATTTGCAGCACTGATGGCGGCTGTTTAGCGGTATTTTCCCCGAGAAACGGCAAAAACATCCGACCCGCTCGAATTGAACTGGCATTACCAACCCCAAAATCCAGGAGCTTGTCCCATTTCCACCGACTATATCAACCTGACCGTGGCGGCCCCTTCGGCACAGACCTTCGCCGCCGATGTCCGGGCCGGCCTGACCAGCCCCGCCAAATATCTGTCCTGTCGCTACTTTTACGACGAAACCGGCTCGCACTTATTTGAGGCCATCTGCCAAGTGCCCGAATACTACCTGACCCGAGCCGAACACAGCATCCTCGCCGAGCGGGCCCCCCAATTGGCCGCCCTCCTCGACGCGCCACTGGATCTGGTTGAACTGGGCAGCGGCTCATCGACCAAAACCCGCCTGGTCATCGAAGCTTGCCTGCAGCAATACGGCCGTCTGCGCTATATCCCCATCGACATCTCCCACACCATGCTACAGGCCTCCGCCAATGCTCTGCAGCGCGATTACCCCGCCCTCGATATCCTGGCCCTGGCCGGCGATTATGCCCAGGGCCTCGAATATCTGCAACAAAACCCCGGCCCCAATAAGCTCATCCTCTGGCTGGGCTCCAGCATTGGCAATCTCAACCGCCATCAGGCCACCCTCTTTCTGCGTACGCTGCGTCAATCGATGCAAGCGTCCGACCGCCTGTTAGTAGGGATAGACCTGCGCAAAGACCGGGCCGTGCTCGAAGCCGCCTACGACGACGCGCAACAGATCACCGCCCGTTTCAACCTCAATATCCTCAAGCGCATCAACCACCAGCTAGACGCCAATTTCAATCTCGACACCTTCTGCCACCGCGCCGTCTACCATCAGCAGGAAGGCCGCGTCGCCATGTACCTGGTCAGCCAGATTGACCAGCGCATCCGCCTTGGGGCCCTCGACCTGGAAGTTAATTTCGCCGCCGGAGAGACCATTCACACCGAGGATTCCTACAAATACGCCCGCCCCGAGATAGACGCCCTGGCTCAGGAGGCCGACTTGCAAGTGATACACCATTGGCTTGACGGCGACCAGCGCTTCAGCACCAATCTGCTGGCGCCGCTTTAAAAACAGGCCTCAAGCCTATCCCAACCGAAACCCGATCCCAATGGGCCTATAACGCAGGTCTTCGGAGGGCTGGACGGCGGCGGGATGCTGGAGGCCGGGCGGCTTATTATAGCCCACTGATTTCCCCCCGTATAGTTGCCGCCAAGGGCCTAGGGGCTGTCGGCCGGCGGCGCTGTGTGGGGGCAGGGAGCGGGGAAGCTGAAGGCCGGGCGGGCGGCGCAGCCAGAGTGGCGGGGGGAAGGCCGCAAGCGGGCGTCACACAGCGCCCGAGGCCGGCAGCCCCCAGGCCCGCCCTTGATAGCTAGTCCGTCACCTGCATACCGGCAGACCCGGCGCCCCGAAGACCGTCCCCGGTTAGCCCAAACGAAAAAGCCGCAGCGCCGGTCTCCCGAGAACGCTGCGACTTTTGTTTGTCCGGATCTACCTATCAGTAGCTATAAGTAAAGTGGATATCCACCCGGTTCGCCGTGCCTTCGGGCCCGTTCTTGTATTCAGTCTTCCAGTTTAAATACTCGAACGCCGCCTGAAAATTCTTCCACGGCTTATAGCGGCCAACCGCGAAAAAAGCCTGATTCTTGGTGCGGCCGCCCTCGGGCACATCGTCCTCGTCGGGCGTATCCATCGTCGCCCCGGCGAATAATTTCCACTGATCATTGGGCTTGACCACCAGTTGGGCCCAACCACCCACAGAGGCAATCTCCTCGCCCGTAGCACCATTGATCCCCTGGCCAATGCCACCGCGCATATCGGTGAGATTGCTGCCGGCCCAGCCTTCCCCTTCAATGGCCAGCATATCCGACAGCGAAATAGACGCGTCTACACCCACCGCCGTCGAGGTAAAGCTAGTCTCGCCGCCAAAGAGAGGTTGGCCTTCTGCATCCACTCTTGGACTCACCTCTTCCGAAGCCCAATGGCCCCACACGCCCGCCTTGAATTTCTTCTTGGCCAGCCCGACCCGCGTCTGCACAAAGGGCAACGTCGCGTCCGAACCGTCCAGAACCCCGTTGCCGTCCAAATCCTGCCCGTCCACCGAGCCGGTCTGGCCCACGGCCAGCGCCAATGAAAAACCGCCCTCGGGTTTATAACTAACCCGGGCTTGGGGATGACGGTCGCCCAGATTGCCGGCGTGCCACATCATACCGTCGTTATTGGCCGCCGGATACAGCGGCGAAATCAGCGCCCAGGTCTGGCCGGCGAGAAAGTGCCAATCCCCTCTTTGCAGATTGAAATAGGCGTGCCGCATGCGCAGAATCTCGCGCGATTCCTTGCCGCCGTTCTGAAAGTCGGCCTCGATGACGCCACTAATTTTGGTATTCTCATCCAATTCGACCGGCTTGAATTTGGCCCCTACCCGGGTCAAGCGCGGATGCAGCGATAATTGCGCATCGTCCTCGGCTCCAGGAGCCTCCGACCGCACCCAATTGGGGAATTGCGGATGCGACAATCTCGAATCGTCGACAATGGCGTCAAAGCGGACAAATCCGTAGGTAGTGAACTCCCCAGCACCGGCCTGCTTCCCCCAACCCATCACCCAAACCCCCAACAAGATCATCGCGTACACTTTTTTCATGATTAGCGCCTCCTGAGCGCTCAAGGTTCAAGGGTGGAGACCTTGCCGCTGGATAGCCGCAGGCCCCGTCGCACCCATTGGGAAACCGTATCTATGCCCATATTCAACAGGGCGGTTATGAGGATGAGAAAAACTGCTTTGTCCAATTTATCGTCGGAAATGGCGCTGTCGATAAAAAAGCCCAGCGTATAAATCCCCAGAATACCCAGGATAGCCGACTCGCGCATCATCACCTCCCAGCGGTAAAACAAAAAGGCCAGGAACTGGCCGTATATACGCGGGAGGATTTCATAGAAATAGCGGTTTGCCCTCTTGCGCGGGGCATCGAGACGGAGGCGGAGCAAGTCGGCGTTTTGCCCCGTCAGATAGGCCATAATGGCGCCGTTGTGCAGGACAATAGCACCAATGGCCGGCAGCATCGACGGCCCCCACAGCTGCACCATGACATAGGCCAGGATATATTCGGGTGTGGTCCGCATTACAATCAGGGCCCAATGGCCCACTCTGCCGACCAGGGGACGGGTCATATGACGGCTAATGGCACCAAAGGCGACAAGGGCAAAAAGTCCGGTACCCACCAGGACTATCTGGGTCAGCACCACGGTATTCCACAGCCCGGTCAGACCTTCGCCCGCCAATATGCGCCAAGCCCATTGGCCCACTTCTGCCACAGGAAAAGCCACTTCGTAGGTGCCCTCGGCAAATCCCTGCCGACGCATAGGCCAGGGCAAAATCTCGTAGGTGAAAAAGCGTACCATATTGGCCCAGGACAGGGCGCTGTCTTTGGCGATCAGTAAAAAGGACACCGCCACATACAGCATGACCAGACGCGGCTTGATCCAATAGCGCAGCGAGGCGATGAGCAGATAGAATACATAGAGCAGCGCCGCCGCCTCGGCGTAGAGCCCCTCGCGAAAAGCCGTTTCGAGGTGGAACCCCAGGGTCGGCAGGCCGATAAAACCGAGGATGGCGCTGGAGCGCAGGGCGCATTCAAAGCGGTACGACGTATAGCTCTTGATCGCAGCGTAGAGACCCGGCAATACCGCATAGAAAAAAGCGCTGATCGGATCCGTTGCCAACGGCAGGGCCTGCAGCGGCCGCTGGTCGGCCTCCTGGCGGATCTCGGCGTATACTTTGGCGAAAATACCGGCGTAGGGCACGCCGATGGCCAGCACACCGCACAGGGGGTTCAAACCGACGACGGGCAAAAAGAGAAAGGCCCAGAAAATTTCGTGCACCGCCCGCAAGAAAGCGCAAAACAGGCGCACCGGGGTCCAGTGGAAAAAAAAAGCCAGCACCGAGCCGCCCACCACGCCACCGGCCAGACCGCAAAAGGCGAATACCACGGTATTGAGCAGCGCCTCTTTAAAAAGCAATAGCGCCGCCAGGTCTGGCCCGGCGGCGCCTTTAGCCATGCGCCCCAATTCGCCCCAGGGGTCGCTGGTGGTAACTTCAATATCAGCCAATAAAAGACAGGCCAGGGCCAGTCCCAGAAAGTACAGACTCGTCTTCAGCACGGCCGGTACAAGTCTCGCAAAATCGCCTCGTCGACCCCTTCTACGGGTCGGTCGAAAACGATCCGCCCCAGGCGCAGACCGACAAGGCGGTCGAAATAGCCTTGGGCCAATTGCACGTCGTGCATGGCCAGCACCAGCGTCCCGGCACGCCGCTTGAGCAAATCAAGCACCGTCCCCGACTGGTGCGGGTCAATGGCCGAAACCGGCTCGTCGCCCATGACCAGATCGCTGCCCCGGTAGATCGCCCGGGCCACGGCCACCCGCTGTTGCTGGCCGCCCGACAATTCGCTGACCGGTTCAAAGAGCTTGTCGGCCAGGCCCAATTCCGCCAGCAGTGGTTCGACCTGATCGACATCCTTTGGGCGCGGCCGCACCAGATTGACCAGGTTGTCAACTACGCCGCACTGGTCCAAACGTCCGGCGTAGACATTGTGAAAAGCCGACAATTGCGGCACCAGAGCGTAGTCCTGATGGATAAACGCCGCCCGTTCAGCGCTCAGCTCGTAGAGCTTTTTCAACAGCGTGCTCTTGCCGGCGCCACTGGGGCCGATCAGTACCACCTGTTCCCCGGCATCAATACGCAGAGAAATATCGTGCAGTACCGACTCGTCCCCATAGGCGACGCTGACCTTATCGAGATTAAACACCGGGCTGGCTATTTTTCTATAATACCAATCTCGATGGCCGTATTTAGAATGGGTTCAAACATGCTGTTGTCGGCGGCGATAAAACTGGAGCGCGGGAAGGAATCGAGCAGGGCCCGGTCTTCCATATTGATCAAGACCCGCTGCACTTTTGCAATAAAACCTTCGCCGAACTTTTCATCTGCATCCCCCCGTATAGTCCAATTGTAATCCGGATAAGTCGGGGTCTTCCAAATGACGCGGACCTTGGAGGTATCGACCTTGCCCGCCTTCATCTCGTTGTCCCACACTTTATAATTGAGCGCTCCCACCTGGTAACTGCCCGCCTGCACCAGGGCCAAGGTCTTGGAGTGATCGCCGCTGAAACCGACCCGCTTAAAGGCCTTGTCGGGGGTTTCTTTAAGATGCTGACGGATAAAAAATTCGGGCATCAACCGGCCCGAGGTGGACCCCTTGGAGCCAAAGGTGAAAGTCTGCCCCGAGATGCCGGCGGGGAATTCGTCGCCGGGCATCAACCCGCTCTGGGCGTTGGCGATAAAATAACTGATGAACTCGGGATCTTCGGCCCCCTGGGCAATAGCTTGCGACCCGGGTACTGCGCGTCGTGCCTGCACTCCCGACAAACCGCCGAACCAGGCCATTTGTACCTGATCATTCTTAAAAGCGGCCACCGAAGCGCTATACGATTTGACCGGGGTGTATTTGACTTCTATCCCCAGGGAATCGGCCAGATAGGCGGCTACCTTGCCAAAGCGCTCTTGCAAACGCGCCGTATTCTCGTCGGGAATAGCGGTAAACGTAAAGGTCTGAGCCTCGACCGAGGCCAGCCCAACAAGGGCGATTACACAGGCGATAATCAGCGCTTTCATTGCTTCTCCTTTGCATGGATCTGCCAGTGGACAGACCCGATGAGATAGAGACCTCCTATTTTCACGGAATGACAGGTTAGCCCTCCGCAGCTACCCTGTCAAGTTTTTTTGCAATAGATCCTCCACTTCCTATAATTGCATTTCTCGGGCGCAATCACACAAAAACGCGGGGGCAGGCGTTGTATTGCCTGCCCCCGCGTCTAAAAACTGAAAAATGGCGGGAACGTGTGGGAATTGAACCCACCCAGCGACGCTCTCGCGTCGCCACAACGGATTTGTAGTCCGCGGCAGCCACCAGGCAGGCATCCGCTCCCTAAAGCAAATACTTAACAAATTTGCCGGTACTGGCTCTTAAATAACAAAAGACCACCCGTTGGTCAACTAATAAAGCGTCTAAGGCGTTTCCAATAAAAAAGTCGTTCCATAGGGGCGGTTGGGTTATCTTGGGTTCCCCCAACCAGGAGAATCGCCCATGGGACTGAGTGAAGCCGAGAAAGTTACCTATATCGAAACGGCAC
>WLWI01001357.1_pt1 | contig 21330 bp, 20 predicted proteins | sample 6701501 | NCBI WGS metagenome assembly WLWI01 (sample SAMN12718690, study PRJNA515312) | sponge metagenome | isolation source: marine sponge | host: Mycale hentscheli | place: New Zealand: South Island, Marlborough, Capsize Point | collected 2014-11-01 | reverse complement strand
TTCACAAAATATTAGCCTTGAAAATCGGCTTACAATTCTCTTTATTCCCGGGTCAGCTTACCAGATGACGTAATCCTAGTACGCGGTGCAATAAAAACCGGCGTTTTCTGGTGGGTGGCGTAACGACTGAATGTTCGCGCGGAATAGGTAAAAATGTTCTCACAGTCAACTCCAGCTCTGGAGAGAAAGTGCTATTCCAAAGCGGAATATAAAAGTCTATGGGAATAGAAAAAAACAACAACGCTGCTGCCTAGCATTTCACGCGTCCGACTGTAGTAACACCGTTCGGCGCAAACGATCTCGCGTTATGATTTCAATGTATTTGATCAGCGACCCCAACCCTTCTCGGGGGAGTACTTTCGAGCCATGTATTCTATTACTAGTGCGTAGACTATGAGCATCTAGAAGTCTTTTGTTGTTGCATCTTGGCGTGTTCTACCAATCCAGTGTAATTTTTTTTTCAAAATAAGTTTACTACATCTCGAAGTCTTTTGTTGTTTGCATCTAGGTGTGTTCCAGTGTAATTTTTGTTCTAGAATAAGTTTACTACATAGTTTCCATTCAAGCGCACTTATACAGATTTTCCACCAGTACACTTCTGTAAATCAAATTCCTACAGGCAGTGGCATTAATTATTGTTAAACAGGTATAAAAGTTAATCCTACCGGCATATTAGATAGCACGCCTACACCAATTAATTTGAGAGTAATCGCTTATTTAGAGCTTAAACTGCAAATATGGGCATTTATTAACCCTCAGCGCGCATGCGCGTGATGGTTACAGTACTCACTTTGTCTGTCATTCATTCATTCAGTCAGTCAGTCAGTCAGTCAGTCACTCTGTCAGCAGCGGATCTCGATGATGGACGACTTTCAGGCTAAAAAAATTATATCAAGTTAGGGTATTCTATTATTTAAGTGCCTTTAATGTGCCAAATTTTTTGTTTTGAATTTAAATATCTAGAAAACACGAGTCAAATTTAGGCCGTTACAAGCTTTACCTTGCGCGGGTTACGCCCCCTTATACTCAAGCCACGTCACGTGAGCTGCCGACCTTTTTTTGCGCGTGGTTCGGAGTTCTGTTCTGTTGTATGATCTGCCGCTATCTCTCTACTCTGTTCTGAAGGAGCGAAAAGAATCTCTTTTCCAACTGTAAGTTATAAAATGCCTGCTTTTAAGAAAGCTTGTCCTCGATGTGCGTGTGAAATTCATGTCAGAAAGTCCAAATGTCCCTGTGGCTATAGCTTTTCTGTCAAACCCAAGTTAATTCTCAAACCTCAGAATGCCATGAAGTCCTTGGATAGTCGTAAGAAGACTATGGTAATGTGTCAAGCACGGAAAAGGGATTTAGAAAGTGTTGAACAGTCCCAGAAGCGTAAACTAGCCGATTCTGAATGCCATGCCCACAAAAAGCCCATGAGACCCCTGAGGTATCCCAGAGTCGTAAGCAAGCTAATGCTGAATGTAATGCCCGTAAAAGAGCCAGTGAAATACCTGAAGAATCTCTGTGTCGCTGAGGGTTTGCACCTCTGGTGCTTTCATTATTTTTGCAATAACTATAATTAGTTGCTGCAGTGATGCAAATTAGCTATGTGCGTAGTGTTTAAGTTTCTGCTTTAGCAGAAACTTATTCCACAGTGAAAAAATAATTATTCCACACTGAAAAAAAAACTTCATAATATTTATGTTAACGATAACATTTTTAATTAATCATAACCATAACAATTATGGTGTGTGAGAGATTGCCAGGTTTGGTTACTGACACATGGACTTCACATTTTCTGATTACTTACACTCTTTTTCTTCACTCTGATTGTAGTTAACTGCATAATAAATAGAAATTGTTGTTGTCGTTTTTGGTAAACAATGTTTACTGCACGATATTATTGAGATATCTTGTGCTACTAGTTCCTCGTTCCACTGGCCTGTACTTCTCACTGAATGGTGTTATCTACAATCCTGGGTCCTCCATTAACATCACTGATATTGGAGAACAACCATTGGATCATTCAGATGCTGGATCTACATTAGTTTGTGTCACTACTAATGTCAATACTCAGTGTTGTAGAGGTGCTGATAATCCTAATGGAGGAGGTATTGGTGGCTGGTTAGATCCTAGTAACAGACAAATTCCTGCTCCTGGGGCACTTGGTGGTGCTACTAATGTATTTGCTCACTACCTCCACACAGAACAAGTGAGACTAGCCATAGTAGGTGGTACTCCATCAGGACCTCTGGGAGTGTACACATGTGTGGTACCTGATGTGAATGGATTGGACATGTCTGCTACTATTACAATTACTAACAGAACAGGTATTGTAAGTTCCCTTAACAATACAGTAAACCATTTATTGTTAAAACATAGCTTACCTTTTAATTTGATCATCATAATAGTATTAATGGTTGAGTTTATGGACAACCTAATTTACATTTTTATTTACTCCTGAGTTAGATTAAGCAAACTTGATCAAAATGTTGTCAGGTATGAGTTGTCACATTAACTCAAGGAGTATTATGAACTACTAAGAATGACTTTTCCAAATCATATTATAACAGTATGATACTGATAGCACAATTGTTTGTAATTATTCAATATTTCAATTCTTAGAAGTATTTTGCCACTTAAACAGTTGCTATTGATACTTTGCTTCATTTAAACATGAGGAATTAGTTTAGTGATTAAAACATTATCTTTTTTCTGCAATTTTCCATAGTAGTCTAAAATAACATTTTATATTATTTCGATAAATACTCTCTTGAAATGATATTCTTCAAATACTTATTTATAGTATATGGAATACAATTTCTAATTCTTGCGTATTTGATTATCTGAGTATATGTACACTACAGCTAAAACAGGACAATCCCTTAGTAGTTTCTTCGTTCAAGTCAGTTGTAAAAGCTTTTCCAATGTATTTTTCCTGCTTAATACTGACCTTATTGTGTGCCAGAAATTGTGAGATGACTTTATAGTAATGTGAACTACTTACTTGAAAACCAAAAACTTACAGTGCAATGATACTATCACTAATGTAACATTCCAAGTTGTTGGTTTAATGTACCACAATATTACAAATTCTAAGCTAAACGAGCTCACTTGCCAAATTGGTAACAATCAAGCTCTTTTGCCTCCTAGCCAAGTTAAAATAAATGTCATTGAGACTTTCACGTACAATCTTACTTTAGTTCTGTCCAAAATCTTAATATTTATATTCTCTTGGGTTTACCGGGGTTGATGGTCCTCAGTTAGGGGCCCTTGCTACATGTAATAGTTGTTGCTAGGTTTATAGATTGAGGATAGAACTCTATCGGCAGTGACTCCTCTAAATCTCCGTCCCAACACAGTTCCTATGTCAACTTATAATATTTTGTTAGAAATAACACTTAGAGAATCAAGTCAACTTTAAAGTTGATTTAAACTGTGTTTTATTAAATCTTTTTCTTGATGGCAATACAAGTACCACGTACACATTCTTTTTTTTTTCATCTTATTTTATGTGCTTGTTTGTTTGTTTCATCAATTGTTAATGTACACATAGTAAGGAGCTGTAAGAATATTGATTTTCTTTAAACTCGATCATGCATTTTTGTATCTTAAAACAGTACGGATATGAAAATGTCTGAATCATTGTTTTTAGTTCCGTATTTAAAGTCTGTGAAAAAGAGAGAATACAACTAAGAAAAATACGAATGATGAGAAATGTGTACATGTTACAGTTGGTATCCCTCTGCAAGTTGAAGTGTTATCTTCACCATCAGTACTAAATGTGGGAAGTGATCTCTCTCTCACTTGTTCTGTCTCATTGAATAGTGAAGTTGATGGTAGACTAGAGGTCATGTGGACTTTACCTAACAACTCTATGATTATGGCAGCCACCAGTGGAACTAGTGCCACTCTCACTGGATCTGGTACCAGTTATAACAGTACTCTCACTGTCACAGAGGTATCTACATCTGATGCTGGCAACTATACATGCTCTGCTAGAATCACATCTAGTAATCCATTTGTAATTTCTAGTATTCCAACAATGGGAGCTGCTTTGGTGGTCATTCAAGGCAAGTCATTGTCTATATCATTAATACAACAACCATAGTCTTACCAGTGATCCAATAATATAAGAATGTTACATAAGCCAGAGAATAATTGTTTCATCAATGTGGCGATTGTTGCCATGGAAAGTCTGATTGTCTTCAAATACTCGGTAAGCTCACTTGGTTGCTATTTTCAATAGGGCTCTGGAATTAAGCAGTAGATGTATCACAACTTCATTATGTTTATTATTGATTGTCTTTGAATTCTACAATATGAATGTAATACTAGATAAATATATGTGTATCAGATCTATAACTTCTTGAAATAGCCAATTGAACAATTCGTTTCTGTCTTAGTTTGTCTCTCTAATAGTATATTATATGATGATTAAAATAGTGCCATTGATTCCCATTAGTTGCTGTTCTGATCACTTGCAATAAATTCCTTATTACTTAATGTGTCAGAATAATCATATAATGAAGTTATTGGTGATAATTTCGATGTATTGGTACCATAAAAAAATGAAGTGTTTGCTGTTGCAGATCAAGCTCCCACATTAGTAATGATAGTCCCTCCAACATCTTCACTGTCAACTGGAGATCCTCTATATCTCTCATGTTCTATTGTGTTGGCTAATCCCTTGACATCTGGCACATCACTAGAGGTCACATGGATTCTACCTGATAATTCTACTATTATGGCATCTTCTGTTGATATAGTTTCTACTCCTTCTACTAGTAACACTTCCTTCTTTGCTACACTCAATATTCCATCTCTTACTCCATTTCACGCTGGACTCTATCAATGTTCTGTCAGAATAGCATCTACTGTACCACAGATTTCAAGTAGTCAAATTACACTAGATTCTAATACTGTTTCAGTCCAATGTGAGTTCATTTACTATATTTTTTTCCTTTTTGGTTAATTTTACCTAGCAGCCTTGTTTTCGTATTATTTTTTTGCATTTTTCCTTTCAAACATTGAAATTTCTTTATTTTCTGAGAATAAATTGTCAATGAGCATATCAACTTTTTCCATATCACATGTATTTTGGATAACTTGATGAGCAACATAGCATATAGAGAAGTGGTGAATTAAAAGCATAAAGAGCAAAAAACGTTTTTGATACCTGTTGAGTTAAAAACAATTATATATACATCTGTATTGTTGTTGTTCAAGTTGTACAGAATATTTTGTTTGTTTATATGAATTTGAAATACATTGATAACAATATTAGTAAAATTTTGTTTAGATGTCGACTACACACATTAAAAGACAATGATACTGATAGTAATTCACTGTGTTACACAATAATTGGAGTATAAGTATGGCTATTTCCTATAGGCATAAGCATAGTCTTTATTGTAATGGGTTCGTGTACTATCACATTTAGTTCGTCCTCCCTCTTCTGTGACTGTGTCTACATCTCCTCCTGTCATATATGAAGGACTGTCTTATACTATCACTTGTTCTATTGAGTTATTGGAAGAGTTGATCAATGGAGTAACTTTAGGTGTGACATGGACTGGACCAGGTGGCTCAACTCCCAGTGACATTGTATCTGGTTCTGGAACATCCTATATCAGTACTGTTAGTAGAACTGTAGCCAGGACTTCAGATGGAGGCAACTATACCTGTACAGTCAGGGTATTGAGTTCTCTAAGTCTTTTGTCATCCAGTCGTGCTACTTCTGGATTTAGTGTGATAAATCTTGGTAAGTTAAACCTTTTTTACATGAAATTCAATATGAATGATAACTATATTAAAGGAAATTTAGCAGAGATCAAACAAGGTTGAAGTAAGCTTTTGAAGTTTTTTTTAATTTCTTTTATCAAATTATTCTTACCAATAATTATATTAATTACAACAATATAGTTGCCAAATAAGTATATATTATACTTATTACACGAGTCAGAGTGTGATATGGCAAAACATTTCATGAGCAGGCTAATTTGTTTTCACAAGGCAAAGGCTGAGTGAAAATAAAGCCTGAGAGTGAAATATATTGCCATATCACTCTGATCAGTGCAATAAGTGGTTTATTCCTCACTAGATATCGTCACTGCTGTAGTTAGTACTAGGAGACTGGTAACTCACAGAGTAAAGTTGGTTTTAGGGGACACCAACACCCCAGTTGATATTTTAGCAGCTTCTCTAACCCAGTTGAGTACTTATACCAGAGGAAGGTAGCTGTAGAACAAGAAAAAGTGGCAAGTTAGGCCTGTTGCTATAACTACAAGGATAATGAGCCTGGCAATACAGAGTGAAATAACACATTTAAATAGCACTTTAAAAAATAGTGAGTTAATTCACGGGCATGTACCTAAAAATAACATTGTGAAGATGCCTAGGATGGAATATATATATTATTATATAATCAGAACAAAAGGTATTTTAATATTTTTTGAGAAGCATAATTCTTTACTATTGAACACTTTTATTTTTTGTGGTTGTGATTCAGTGGTAATTCCTTCTTCACCATTGATTTCAACAACACAAACCACCTCCACTTCTATTACTATCACATGGACTCAGACTATTGGAGATTTAGTGGATTCCTATACTGTATCATACTCCTTCACTGTTATTGGATGTGGTGGTGTCTCTGGTAGTACTGGTGATCATGATATCATGGGAATAGATGGATCTACTAGAATGTACACTTTATCTGGTTTGGAAGAATACACTGAGTTCACAATTACCTTGACAGCAGTGAATGGAGCTGGAAGTGCATCAGTCAGTAGGGCAGTTCGCACTAGAGTAGGTAACTACATACTTAGGGCATGATTATGTGACTGGTTTGGGGAAAATGCAGAAAATATATTTTTTGTGCAGCTACAGGTAAAACCTGTGAGTTCAAAACAATTGTAATGGTATAAATGGAAATACTATCGTGAGCTCTAAACCTCATGCTATGCCCAATCAGGTTAGTTTAGCTGCTAAAATATCAGTTGGGGCCTGGTACAGCCAACTTTACAGCATGAGTTTCTAACACTAATACAAATTGCTGCAGTGAAGATATCTGCAAGTCAAACATCTTGCCATATCACTCAGACTGAGAGCAATACATGGTTTATTCTAAGCTAGATGTCTTCATTGCAGTAGTTTGTAATAGGGTTAGCATTTGGCTCGTGAAAATAAATTAGCCTGCTCTTGAAATATTTCGCCATCACACTCTGACTCATATATTAAGTACTATGTAATTATACATACCATTCAGATTTGTGAAATCAAATGTGCGATTGACAACTATCTGATAAAACCAAGTAGCTGTCAATATGAAGTTCACAAGGGTTAGTAGAACTTGAGTCATTTTGGTTGATTGAATGACTTTCAGCTATTTCATTACCTGGTTCTACTAACCCTTTGTGAACTTCATATTGACAGCTACTTGGTTTCATCAGATAGTTGTCAATCGCATTGATTCTTGGACAACAAGTGCCCACACAATGTTTCACCAACTTTTCATTTTTCCATGGTCAAAAGTTTGTAATGTTCTTCAAAGACTTTTAAAGATTTTTGTTTTTGAATTACTCAACTTTTCGTTTTGTAGTTTTTCTTTCTTTGTTGCTGACTAATGCTTTGTGAATACGAATTCACATTCTCAAAATGATGAGTGGCTATTTTATTTATGCATCTGAACTAATTTTCTACATCATCACTCAAGGGGGAAAAGAGAGGAGGTGCAGTAGGTAAATTAGGCATTCCAAAAATCATTAAGGTGTTAGTTCTGGACAGTTTTATGTGCGAAAATTCCTTAGAATTGCTCAATTTTTCAAGTCACAGAAAGCTGCAGCTAGTGGTTGTTATGGCATTGGAAATTTTTTACCTGACGTAATTTCTGGTAACTCAGATAGATACTTAAACCTAAGATCATCACTACGACTGCTCAGAAAAACTGTCCATTCTGTATTTGTTTGTTAAAATTACAACAAAAAATTTCTGGCTTGTTTTAGTAGCCATGTTGGTGTGCTTTTTAAGCTAAAAAAATCATATAACAATACAGTAGTTTTATGTAACTAGCTATATATTAGTATGAATGTTGTGAAGAACTGCTGGTAACCCAGAGTGTTTAATACTGAATATTACTGCCAGAAAAGCTATTAAATTGCTGGAAAATTAAGGTATCTACGTATTTTGTGTTTTTTTTTGTTAAATTACAGAACACTCTGGTCAATTTTTTATGTAGTTGAGTGATAGTTATCAAAAGTTACTCAGGAGGATTTTAGGGGGGTCCAAGGGGGCTAGCCCCCTTTAAACTAATTCATGCTCTTCATTTATGCATAAATGTCAAAATCATTTGTATATTTTAATAAATTTCATAAGGTTTGGCTTAAATATATTTGGGCCTCTCCCCATCAATAGCGCTGAAATTGTCCCATAACCGGTAACAGGGAGTTAGAATGGCTAACTTTAGATGCTACTACAAAGGTAAAATAATTCTATGTTAGATTACTAAAATTAATGATCCTTTTGACATGCATCCTAGTAAAATATTTATGTGTGTGTGGCTGTACATATGTCATTTTGTACTTGACCCTCGCATTTTTGGGTTCATTAGTAGGTCAACCCCATCATTAGAACTCACTAATACATTATTACCTCTTTTCACATAATTATTTAGGTCTTTTCCCATCTTATCAGCAACTGTAGCAGTGTGCAATTTTTAACTTGTCTATGGTAAAGAATTTTTTTCTTCGAGTCAAACAGTTACCGCAGTGGTTAATAAACGAAGTAGAACCTTAAAGAAAACTAAATAAATGCAGTCATTTGTTATTTTGCATTCAGGTTGAAAACAATATTAACTTTTATCATAATTTAAGGTTAACTTTTAATGTTTCAGGTATCCTGCTGTTTGAATTACCTGTGCACAATGGATTACTCGCCATTTGTGCTAAAGCACATCACAAGTTATTACTTGAATAAGAACAGTAGTTGAATTAATTAATTAATAAGTACACAAATAATAATATATAATTTATAGTGTTAGGCATAGCTACTAACAAGTAATCATTCACAGACTGCAATAAGTGCTTTGATGACATTATTTCAAACCATATTATTAGCAAGTTTGTACACCCTGTACAAGTTTAATAAGATTGATATGCACATGACATCTATATGAAAACTGGTATACCTTGTATAAAAATTATGAAAATATTACCCAAAACTGTATACTAAATTCAGCTTAAAGAAAAAGTTGCCTGTGTTTCCCGGATAATAGTGTCTCATTTGCCACGAATAAAGGGATTAAAACAACTCAACAATAAGTCACTTATCAAATGTATTTAACCTACAAAGTCTCCTTCCCAAGTTTTAGTACCGGCAATGATATTATGGATTTATGAGTCATGCTCAATTTTCCACTACGAAGAAGATATGACAAATTTATTTCAACACTTCCTAATGTTGCTATGAAACCGCTTTAGCTTTGAAGAAATTCATGTTATTTTCTGTACCTGAAGAATACCAGCAAACTTAGTTGGAGCATTAAATTAGAAACTATAGCTCCATTGATGTGTGTAGTTCAACAAGAAACAGCTAGTATATAGAACCAATATTACAAAGTTAAAAATTTTTTTACCATTTATTCTTTTCTAACATATTTTCTCATTTTATCTAGCTCCGCCTAGTGCACCTTTGCTTACCCAATCTTCTTCTCCAATATCCATTACCATAACATGGGATGAGATTCCTTGTCTCCAGAGAAATGGATTCATAGCAAGATATATTCTGTCTATTTGTCAGGTTACTGATTCTGATTGTGTTGGCACATCCAATGCTAATGCTGGAACTAACAGGATGTATACCTTTACACAACTTATTCCAAGAACTTTATATAATATTAGTATTAGAGCTGATTCAGAAGATAGGACATTTAAAATATTTGAGGGGTCTCCCTCACAACCTATTTCTGTAGTAACTGCTGCACCTCAAGGTTAGTGCACTTTATGTGTTGTTGTTTAGATAATCATTTTGGTCCTATTTCTTTAGGACTTGGCTTTCTCTTAGCTGGCTCCTTGTATTCTACTAATTCGGCTATTAATCTTGCTAGTATAGGAGCAGATAGAAATGCTCTGAGGTGTCTTACACCTCTTACATCATGTTGTAGGAGTAGTGATACAGGTACTAGTTCTCTTGGTAACTGGAGATATCCAGATAGAACCTTAGTTCCAAGTATAAGTGATGGTGGCAGTATATCCAGGAGTAGAGGACCTAGCTCAGTTATTCTTCATCGTACTAACAATGCTATGTCTCCTACTGGAGTATATACATGTGAAATACCTGATGTTAATGGAACTACAAAACAACTGGATGTCTACTTGTATGTGGGACAATTACCAGGTCAGTTCTTTAGTGACAGCAACTGCAGTAAGTGTCAAAGCAGCTCATATTAATTTTTAACTGCAGTTTATTTTTTTATGTTCATTTATATGTTAGTGTGTAGCTTCAGAAGGACAAAACAAGCAGATCCTCCTATAGCATTTTAGTTACTCTATATTAATCCTATACTATGACATCTAGCTATATCGCAAAAATGAAGTTTGGTTGTGTTCATAAACTGAGTTACAATAATTTCCTGTGTGCCACATGTCTTGTTGTTTGACTGGAGTCGAGGGCCTATAGACGATAATGAGTTATTTTTATAAACTGCACAGTATTTTAAGGCATGGTATACATGGTTAACTCTATGTTTAGGTAAATATTTAGCTTTGTGATATAGTATGCTAAATAGTAACAGCCACTATTGTTAATTAAAACTTAACCCCACCTTTCGACTTCTTGTCGAAATCCTCTTCAGGAGCAAGAAGTTGAAAGGTTGGGTCAAGTTTTAATTAACAATGGCGGATTTGGGGACGAGAAAAATTAGCTATTGCTACAATTATTTCGGCCTAGAATGACTGAATAATATGCTAAATGTGTGCAAAATATGAATTAACAATTATTATATTTTAATTAATCTAGTCTAGAATAAAAATTCAGTTCACACAATGTTTAATGTTTGTGTGTAAAGCTGTCTTAATTTTTAACTATGATGAATATTCTTTTGTCTCCTATTTCCCCTCTTACTGAAAAGCTTTATATTTGAGCCTTATTTTGCACAGGATTCAGTTTATTGTCAGATTGTATTCCTAACATTTATATGTAGATTTAACAGCTAATCTTAACTATTCTCGTCAGTCACTGCAGTTAACATGCATCATTCGTGGAGGATTAGTAACATCAGTTCAGTGGACTAATATAAATGTACCAATAATTACTGGCACTACTTTTATAGAAGCAGATCCTGTCATCGACAGATTGGCAGTTTCTGCAACATATGTTCTCTCTGGTAGCAATATCTCTAACTTTGTTGGAACATTTGAATGTTCAGTTACTGATGGCAATGGAAGAACTTCTAATAGTGGGCCACTTCTAATTAATGGTAAGCAATAATTAGTTAACAAACTTCTTAGGGTAGCCTATAAATTGGCATCCAGATAGAGGTTAGGAGCAATGAACATTGCTTAAAATATACAATTTTAAAGTGTGTTTGGGTTTGAGTCTTCTTCACTTACGCACGAAAACTCGAACCAAAACATTCCGTATGCATACTGTACAGAATTGCTCTTAACTAACACCATGCTGTTTAGATAGAATATATTGCATAGCAATAAGCCTGCTTATTAAATTAGAATGAATTATGTCTTTTTTAGATATGTTTATGAAACTTCTGGTAATGGTGGTTTTAAATATAACTATGAGTTTCAGTAACTCGGAAGCCTGTTATTTGTTTAAAATATATTAAAATAGATTTACACATTTGAAATCACAGACTATGTATTTTGTCTTATAATGTATGTTTAGTGACTGACTTTCCAGCAATTTACATTTTTATTTAGTCGCACAACACTTATTTTCTGCTTGTTCGTCTTCAAATATTAAAGAAAAAAATTATATATAATTATCCAGTTTTTATTCATCTGCTTTTAATACTAAAATTAGTCTGAAATAGATGTTGAATATTTCTTGAGGACAGTAGGGTACCGTCAAATTGTACATTGCTGCCAGTACAAAGTACACAATGAGGTGATTATAATAATTTATAAACTACAAGTTTATGATCTGGATACCACAATGCCAAATAGAATATATACTGGGGCTTGGAACTTTTAATGACCTTTTCAAAGTCACCATTATTTTTACAAATTCTGAAGGCTGTGTCTCTAAAGTCCTACTGTAGGTATTAATTAGGAATGAAGCTAAAATTTTATTTAACGAATGAAACCAAAATGTAGTTAAACTGCTTACATTAAAATGCAGGTTCAAACTTATGTTTTCACTCAATGAATATAGTTATGTCAATAAATAGGTCCAAAACCAGTCAATAAGCTGTGCAATGTAATATACTAGTTAAATTATTACATCTGGTGTTTAGAATACTCTACGGACATTCTAGTTCTGCCTCTTCTGTACTTTTTATGTTACCGTGTACTTAGGCATTATAGTAGAAAAAATTATCTTTAATTTTCCATTTTATTGTAGCTGAGTCATAACTTTAAATTTCAGTTATCATCACTGTCTAGTGACTGTAAGGAATTTCATTTTTTTTGTATTATTCTATTTCAATTAATCTTTTATTTATAATTATTTTTAGGTGTTGTTTTCCTTAATTTTTCACTTATTTTAGCATCGTGTAGTCGTAACTTTTTATAATGTAATAATTTACTATTATTTTTAGGTGTTGATGTTAGTGTGTCTCCTCCTATTCCACTGACGGTGGGACAACCTGCGACTCTCACTTGTGTGAATGTTCCTGGTGTGGCTGCACTCATAGAATGGAGGACTAGAGATGGAGTTGTGTTATCTAGAGCTACATCAGTAGCCATGTCAGAGTATTATATCCCTCTGGTAAATGATAGTGTATCTCTTCATGGTAATGGATTCACCTGCTATGTCACTAGAGTAAACTCTGGATTATTTAACCAAACCATTTCATTGACTGTATTTGGTAAGTAGCGAGTGTCATGAATTGTAACTGGTCTTGCAATCTTGGTCTGCAGTGGACCACTTTTTCATCATAAACGTAAATAAGCGTGCGTAACAACACTAACAAATTTGCTCTTCACTATTTAGTTTGAATTAGATACTATGTGATGCAGTTTAAAGGGAAATATTGCAAATTTTTTTAACATTTTTAACTTATCACTATAGCTGTTGTGTATAATTGTATTGTGTAATGACAAGTTATTTATATATCTAGAAAGCACAAAGAATCTCACAGAAACAAAACATTATTGTTTTAGTATTAATGCTGTAAATGGTTGTATTCACAGTATTTATGATTCTGTAGTTCCATCTCCAGCTGTTGGTGTTAATGTGAGTACTTCAGGAAGTGTGAGAATAGGATCAGAACTGAACTTGACCTGTGTAGTATTTGAGTTGTTCTCTGGACTAACTCAATCTACTATGGCTACATGGACTACTACTACAAGTATTCCAGGATCTATTGAAACTACTACTACTACTGATAGGACAGTTGCTGTGTTGAATATTAATACATTGAGAGCATCTCATCCAGTGACTTACACTTGCCAAGGATCAATATTTACTCCAGTTGGAAGCAGAACACAAATGTTTCAGGAGACGATTATGATTAGACTTCAAAGTTGGTGCAGTTGAGATAGTTGTATTATTGTTAACTTTTCTTTCTTCATTAAATATTAAATAATTTTATGTTTGAAGCATGGATAGCATTATATATAATTATTATTGCTCAAAATTATGAACTGTTTTGGCATATATTTTCCATATCTCTCATAGCATGTCTTTTTGTCAAATAAGATTTCACAGTTTGACTTAAAAATAATGAACCAGCACAAGGATTATATACTCCATATATTACAACATATTTTTCTTTTGGTTTCGATTATCTGATGTAACAATTTACTGCAATGTTTGTTTATAGCATAGCCATCTGATAGTTTCACTGTATTCTTGAGATTTGGTGAACCACATAGTAACTCAATGTTTAGTTGATTGCACACGATTTGTAGAATGTATGTTTTATATAATATTTTTAAATAGTGATATCATTATGTATAAGATCTCATACAATAGCTAGGAAAATTCGTATTTAGTGTTTTGTATTATTCATTGTTGCCATGTAAATCTTTTGTTCTTATTTGTAAACATAATATCTGTGACCGTCTTAGTTATGATAATATATAGTTTCGTACATCATTGCACGATACTTGTAAGTAGTATTGCCCCTTGTATTGTTTCAGTTTGTTTAAACTATCAAGTGATTTCTTCATCTCTGTGTCACAAATACAGATTTAAAGTTTTTCTCATGATCATTAGTTTTAGATTTAGCTGTATTATATTTCTGTCTGATTAAAAAAACTATCCACATACTGTATCATTTGTATCACCAAGTCAAGAATAGAATAAATCCTAAGGTACTTGATCGACTCATGAAATTTATTACTCCACATAAAGTCATACATTATTAGATAATAAGTTATAATCAATGAAATATTGCATCGCAATAAATGGGCGCATGACCCATAAAGAATAAAATTCTCAGTTAAATGTGCTTGTTGAGCTCTGGTCATCAATGGACTACTGAATCCACCACTAGTAGATTATAAATATTAGATTACTGACTACAGCCATTATAGCAACATTATAGAGAAAGTTTTAGTAATTTTATTTGTCTATAATATTTGTATGGTAGTTCCTGCTCCTAATGTTTCTGTTACAATATCACCTGACTTGCTGCTGGTGGGTGGAGTAGATGATGTCATTCTTACCTGTTCGACTACCATTAACCGAAATATTGTGGATGCTGGAGAATTAAGGTATTCTTTTATTTGGATCGATAGGGATGGTTCTGAAGTGAGAAATGGTAGTAGAACTGTTATAACTTCATCTACTACCAGCAGTTGGCCTACTCTCACTCTCTCTCCACTGAGTAGTATGGACACCTTTTTTAGGTGTAATGTCACAATCTCAGAAGCTCAAAACACTCTTCAGAGAAGTAATGCTGGAACTACGTCAATTTCTGTTAATTCACAATGTAAGTGTATATTGCTTTTTAGATTGATTTAATAATTATGTTTGGATCATTCTATTAAGATAAAACAATTGTGTTTATTTTAGTTCCCGATCCTCCACAAGTTAGGATCAGTAGTTCTGGTTCTACTACTGCTGGTGAAATGTATGCTGTCACATGTGATGTTAGTCTCAATCATAACCTCAGACAAGCTCCAGTCATTCAGTGGGTGGGGCCAAGTGGACTTGTGATAAATAATAGTTCTTTAGATGATATGCTATTGAGTAGTTCTTCTCCATCTACTTCACTGACTCTATCATTTACTCCACTTCACGCCAGTCATGCAGGAAGCTATGTTTGTAGAGCTATTGTCATGGACACCGATGCTAATTTACAAATTAGTAGTAATAACACTTCAATTATTATAAATGAAGGTAGGTGAAAGCTGTAAATACGTAGTACAATATTATAGTTTAACAATTTTTATTCTGGTTTAGTTCCAGCTCCTACTATAGCTATTACTGGCAGTCCTGTGAATGAAGGCTTCCATGTTGGTCTCACTATCACATTCACAGCCACAGCTACTTTCAACAGTGCAGTAGACACTAATCTTACAATACTCAGTTCCTGGACAAGTCAGAGAAATGTGAACACCACTGAAGTCACACATAGTGGCACTAATCCAATGGCGTATTCTACTACTTTAACAGTTGATTTACAAGACACACAAAGTGTTCCAGAATCTTATTCAGTAGAATTTAATGTGCTATCAACAATGCATACTATTGGAGTGTATACAAACAAGACAAGAATTATTATTGTAGAAGGTATGTATTGTTGTAAGGCTGCTTGATGAATAATTCACTGCCTGAAAAGTGTCTATTGACAACCATAACAAAATTAATCATAAATTAGCATATAATTGTTGATAACTAATTTGTTAACTTCTACAGCCTTGTAAAGATTTTGTTAACTCTAGTTTACAGGTTTAGTTATGGTTGTAAATGGACTCTTTTCACGCTGTGTCTCTTTTGGGATTTCTAAATGGTCATACCTTTGAATATGTTGGAAAAAGAATTAGAATGTTTTAGTCTATTTTTATTTCCACATTTAATGTATAATTTGCCGGTGAGTTTAGCTAGTAAGAGCCAAACAACATAAGGAGTGAAGATATTTGTTCCTACATTAATAAATGTGTAAATGTGTATGTGTCATTTCAATTGTTAACTCATGTGATAGGGAGGCCTTTTATAATGATTTTTATGGGCTTCAAAGCAGGCTAACCTTGTGGCAGACCTAATGCTTGAACTTTTAATTACTTTGTTAATAACCACTTACTAATGAATGGAAAACTATAGAAAGGGTTTTTTTTTACAGCGCCATTAACAAAAGTACATTATATTTTAGTGTGCTTCCAAATACTGCAATTTTAGTATGCCGTTATGCTTCAAGAAAGCTACACATGAGAAACTATCTAACTTTTTTGAAATACAAGCTGTAGCTCATAATGACTGTCCTTTTAATTGATTACCTGTTACACATTGTACATAATTATACTACGATGTTGAGTAGTAGATGGTAATGTCAAGGATGACAGTACTAATGTTAAAACAACCCTTGTGCGGGCCTAATGCAACCTCAACGAACATTCCAACAGTTGTTATAAGTATTGTATTCTTTTATTTTAGTTCTCAGTTATAGTTCCTATAGTTTGAAGTTATCAAACCAGTGAAGTTGTAGTTACCCACCCACCCTAGCTATCTGATTATTCGGACCTAAGCTAAGACCGAGTCCTCCACTCGATACTCCAACGTCCACGAAAGTTACTGCCACAAGGTCGCCATCCCGACAGCGAGCCTTGTACCTGGCAGACGACAAGGGCAGCAAAGTCCTCCATTTTCGATCCCCTCACTGGCTACACAGCTAGGCCCGAACTTACAACTCGGGCTGCCCTTCCGAACTGCCGTAGTCAGTGCGAGCGAGATCAACCCTATTATCTAAAATGTAGTTAAGCTAATTTGTTCGCCATATATGTCATGAAGAAAACCATTTGTAATATTGAATTTAGCACTAAAGGGACTCTACACTCTTGGAACAAATGCACTATGTGCATTTATCTATCTACATAGTTATTTGAATCCCATACATGCATAAACTTACTCATACATGTAATGGAATTGAGTTAGCAGCATACTGGCAGCATAGGTCAATGACTCAATAGCTTAACTGTTCATTCCTAGTAGTGTGCAATTTTAATATACAAATTCTAATGTTAATAATTTAAGATTGTATGTTTGTTAGTGTTACTTGGTGTAAGAGTTGTGAAGCTCAAAGATGAATGTGTTAAGAAAATAATGCGATCAGCATTTTTTGTGGATGACATTCTAGCCTAAAATAAATGTAAATTTAATTTGGCACCATTTATTTGAAGACTGCAATAGCTATAACGCAAATACTGACAATAATGATTAAAAGTAGCTAGATGCCACAAACAGAACAAGTTTGCTTGAAATGAATTCCAATTGTCAATAATATATATTTGAATCAAACATTTTGTTGTGATATGTGTTTTCTTTTAACTGTAATAGTGAAGTGGCTTAACTTTTTTTTTGTTACACGGTGGACAAAAGCACCAAATTGTTTTTGCAACTTATTGGACATAGGAAGTCTAAAAAGCAGCGGCTCCAAAAAATCTGTTCATGTCAAGAGAATTTATTTTTAAAAACGTATGATAATTAATATTATATTAATTGACCTTTAATATGATCTGGTTAAAGGCTTACAGGATTGCAGAAGCTTGTACAGGAAGGAAGGTTTGTTATAACATGCACACACAGGTTTGCAGAAGCATGCACAGGCTTGCACAAGCATGCACAGGCTTGCACAAACATGCACAGGCGTGTACATGTCACCTACAAAAGCCAGCATGCAAGGACATAATCATTCAGTTGTCATGTGATTCAATCCAGCTGCATTTTGCTGAAGGGTTTGTCAGTATGTCTGGAATAGACTGGACAACATTTTGTTGGATATGTGTTTGCTTTAACTGTAAATGATGTATTTTATTATAAACTTTATTTTTGCATTTTTGTCAGCTTTTCCTCCACCAAATATTCAAGTACAGCTACAAGTAACTGAAGTTCTTGCAGGAGACACTTCAATCATTTCTTGTAATGCTTCTAGGAAAAGTACTCTACTACCTTCCACTACGATGAACTTATTTTGGTTAAGCAGCAGAAATGAGTTTATATCTACAACTTCAGATATGATCCTAGCTGGAGATATAACTAGCACCACTAATCTAGTCATAACAAGTTCTCTGACTTTCACTCGTGTCAGAACTTCCCAGGCAGGGACATACACTTGTGTAGTGAATATGACTATTCCTGGAGTAGTAGAAGATCATCAGGTCGCTAGGAGTGTTACTCTCAATGTCCAATGTGAGTAATTGTATGTCTTAATTACAATTCTTATTATTATAATGTTAATGTATTATTGACAGTACCACCAGCTACTTCTGTTGTTCTGACTCAACGTAGAGATCTACCATTTTATTGGGGCACTACACTCATTCTAACATGTGTAGTTAATTATGACACTCAACTAGTGGATACTCCAGTCTCCTTCAACATCAGTATCACTGGACCAGCACATATCAATCAGTCATATATCATATTTAGACCTTTGCTACCAATTCATAATGGAACATATACCTGTATATCAATTATTGTATCTAATAGTGACTCTACGTTTATTTTTCCAAGCAAGAAAAGTTTATCAAGTCCTTTATTTATACAGTTAACAGGTAATATCAATTCAGCTTTGTAATAATGTTACAATTTGATCTTTCATTATTATAATAGAATTACCATCTCCTATTATATCAGTTCTATCAGCTACTATTTCTGAGGCTGGGCAGTCAGTCTCACTTTCCTGTATAGTAACTGTAGTAGAGAACCTCATTGTTAATCCTCACATTGAATGGATGAAAGTAGGTGGCTCTACAATTACAAATAGTCAAAACACCTCTGTAATAAATACAGTAGTCTCAGGAACTGTTTCTACACTGAATGTTTTCTTTAATCCTCTACTGACATCACACGCTGGACAGTATCAATGCCGAACTAGTGTTAACATTTCTGATGTTCCAGCATTATTTAAAAACAAAGCTACATCATTATATGTTACAAGTACGTTCTATCATTAAATGAACATGCACAGATAACAAATTTATTGCGAGCTAGTATATTAGTATGACAGTGGGGTGATATGATTAACAAACTTTTGATGTATTACTGGCATGCACCATTTTTAACTTGCATTTCAAAACAAATGACTCATGTATGATGTACTAAGTTTTGTTCTGTTACTATGACAGTGAGTTTTATTCATTTTGCACTAATTTATAATATTTATAATGATTATTTTGCCACTGTGGTTGAAACTCTGCAATAGTTTATAAATTCCCACATAATACTAAATGTAGCATGTCATTAATTTACAATGTTACTATAGATCCTCCAGCTTCAATTACCATAGAAACTGTAGGAAGTGTTATACAAGGCACTAGTGTTAGTCTTATCAGTACTTCTACTGTAAACTCACATTTTGTGAATACTCCAATTGAATTCACTGGGAGATGGACAAAACAAGATGGCAGTACAGAATTTGAGGAAGTCACCTCAGTATCTGACTCTATAACTCAACAGAATATTTACTCCAATACTTTACTAATCTCTACTTTGAGAAGTAACTCAATAGATGGAGGACTCTATATATTCTCTGTTTCTCTGAACTCTCAGAATACCTATATCTTACCAGTCACTACTAACAAAACTATATTTGTTAACGTGGAAGAGTATCCTCAACTCAATATTACAACACAAATACAGAAAACATTGTGTGGACAAGATGATGGACTCATTCTATCTGCCAGTACTACTCTATTAACAGGTACTGACTTGAACGCTACAGTATCATACACATGGACCAGAGAAAACAAAACAGTCAGTATAGAGAGTGGTCAATATTTAGAATCAGCATCGCTAAGATTATGTTCCTTAACTAGAGAGACAATAGGGGAGTACAATGTCACTGTTTGTCTTCTTATAACAGGAAGTGGCATATACAATCATTGTTCTAGTGCTAACTATAGTATTACATTGGAAGGTAAGACAATTACATTAAATGATCAGTTGTTTATTGTTGTGATCTTGCCTATACTCATTTAGTTCCAGTTCCAGTAGTTTCCCTCACTATCAGAGGCTACCCTATCAATTCCAACTTTTATTCTGGACTTCAACTCAACCTCACATGTGCTATAGATATTTCAGTTTCTGCCTTAGACAACATCCAACAAATCAGAGTGATGTCACAATGGAGGAGATACAACACAGCACTCACTCAAGACAACAGAAGAACTATTACAATGCCACAAGAAGTGGGGCCTATGTTATATCGTACCAGTATAATATTCAATTCTCTAGACAAGATCAGAGATGAAGGAGATTATAAATGCAGTGTTGATGTCATCTTTGCTAGAGAAGACCAGAAATTAACAATATCGAAATTTTCAAATACAGTAATAGCTGTTCCTAGTAAGTTCAAATTTAGTTTATTGATCTTATTTTGTATTCTATTAATAATACTTTCAGTACTTATTATTTGGGATGATAGTATATTTTTATAGCATTTTTTAGTGTTTCATAAAAGAATTTTATAGTTTTAATTGCATGTAAGTACTAAATATTTTTACAGATATAACTATTTAGCAATTACGCACATTTTTAGAGGCATAGCTACATCTGGTATTTTGTTTTGCATGTACTAGCATGCTAATTGAGGCTGTAATTAGTAGTACATTCATCTATACTCTGTAATGCGTTAATACTGCTTCAACGTAGTTCATTGATAGTCATAAAGACAGTTAGACAGGGATGAAATAGTTTAAACTAGTTTTTTATTCATAATGTATATTAGCTTACTATTTTGTTTGTTGTTCAGAATCTCCTGTCAGTATCTGCTTTTATTCATGTACTTTCACAGTGTATTTCAAAATGATCAAAAGATTATTATCTAATCACTTTCTCTTGGAAAAGTGCCTTTAGCTACAGTCAAATTATCCTCTGAAATAGTTTATGCAAACAATATAATTAGGATCTATAATACATTTACATAATAAATGTTGGTATATACTACAAGAATTAATCCACCCTAGCTAACTACAAATTATTCCACTGATTGAGTTTGGACAAGCTTTA
>WLWI01001356.1_pt1 | contig 21330 bp, 22 predicted proteins | sample 6701501 | NCBI WGS metagenome assembly WLWI01 (sample SAMN12718690, study PRJNA515312) | sponge metagenome | isolation source: marine sponge | host: Mycale hentscheli | place: New Zealand: South Island, Marlborough, Capsize Point | collected 2014-11-01 | reverse complement strand
AAAGTAATAGGTTTTGGGGGGGGGGGGGGTAGGGGTAAAATGTTGAATAGTTTTTTTTGCTTTTTTTTTTTTTTTTTTTTTTTTTTTTTTTTTTTTTTTTTTTTTTTGTGCGTAATAATACACTTTTGCTAGAAAAAAAATACCTCGTTTATCTTGCTAATAGAATGTAGCTATACCGGCTTGATGTAAAGGAGGAGAGTGTCCATGTGCTACAGTGATGTCTACTGACTATTGCTTTTTTGGTTTCCTGAAATGTAATTTCCTCATTTTGGAACAAACAAGACAACATTGGGCTGTCCCATGCTCTCTTTAGACATGTAGTAAAACTAGTGTAGTCTTTGAATGGAAGCAGTCAAAGAAGGTAAGGCCAATGGCTGACAAGTGACAGAGAGAGAGGGCTTTTGAAGACGAGTCTTGGAAGACTAAATATCTTTGTTTTGTGTCTTCGAAGCAAATGGGCAGGATTTGTTTATCATTGGAATTTCTCTCTCTCTCTGCATAAACATATTTACAGTGCACATAGATGCATAGGTAAAGGATAAGTTTGTTTGGAGTCTGGAGTTGTCCTGTGAGCGTCATCTCAAAGCCCTGAGGTTTAAGTGAATCACAAACAACTTTAAGGAGGTGTGAAGCTACAGACATTAATCAATCGCCTCGTTGCATCTGAAGTTGGCAGAGAGAGAGGATTGCGCAATGTCATATGCTGTCTTTTAGCACATACTCCTAATGCTCCCCTTGGGTCTATATTGTAAATGTTGTGCATGATCTATAAAGGAATTCTAGTTTAGAAAATGTGTGACAGGCAGAGGGAAGTGAGAGGAGTGCAGAATTCTAAGTGATCATTTCCAAATTGTCTCAATGAACAATCGGTAGCTTGTCTACCAATTTGAGAGTGTTCTGGCACTAACTGTAGGCCATCAGGCGCGAGGATTCCCCTATAAAGAGTTGGAGATAATGAGGAAGACCTCTTAGGGAAGAAAGAAAACTCTAATAGATAATGTCAGGAAATTCACTGTTAAACCTACAATCAGATCAGATATCGAACGATTAGCTGTTGATGTTTAGAGGACGTGCTATTTGTAAACTATCAAGTTATGGGTACAAACGGTCATTGTTAACCCTGTACCGCTCAGATTATAATGATTTCGTTTTTGTCCTGTTCATGTAACAAAGAATTTCCCGTCCAATTTGGTTGTTGGTACAGCTGCTGATGGCGGCGGTCCCTTATGGCTTGCCCTGTTGGTTCCATTAGCGACAGGTACACGTAGTCTAGAAAATTCTGTCAGAGAGGTACAGCTGTTAGCCGTACCAATTAGTGGAGCATAATTATGAGTGAGGGTGTTTACTTTGGTCGGTGACTGCGTGAAATTCCTTTCATTCTTCTTTCCAAATTGTGCGAGACAAAAGGTCCATTCATTGCATGGTTTGCGATCATGTGATGCCAGTCAACTCTTCCAGCATTGGTCTGGTGGTCACTTGTTGTGCTGGTCTGGTCCCCAGACATTATATTATTATTATTATTATTATTATTATTATTATTATTATTTGGATGTTTTGAGGGAGACCCATAAAATTAGTTGGAATGGCTCACGTTTGAAATGCCAGTGTGAAATATACATCAAGTTATGAAATGAAATACTGTCTTTGTAGCGAAAGAAAATTGACCCCACAATATTTAGGTCTTAATTTACAAAAGGCATCACAATAAACATATTTTTGTGTGTGCATTGTAACATCCTAGCTCATTGCAGCACTTCCTGCTCTGGGGGAGTGTCCACCTCCTTCAACTCTTCGGCCGTGTGTCTTGTTGCTCGTTAACTCCCAGTTGGGACAACCTCCACTGCCCCAGCTTTGTCTGACATTGTCATCCTTTGACCTTCTCTTATTGTAGTTCATCTCGCAGAGGAAGTTGTGCCGTATCAGATAAAAGAAGAGGAAGTATACGCTTCACAGTTTCTTTATTCCATTATTCGCTAGCTTCAGGGCAAGCAGACTTAACATATAACTTATTTTATTTTTAGAAGTCTATAAAATAGTAAAAAAAAAAGTACCCATTAGATGTATTCCTTTCAAAGTATCCAAGTAAATATAGCTCATGTTTTGTATTTTTGTTTGGTCGATTTTGGTTACAGCTGTGCTACTGCTTCTCTCATTACCCGTTTTAGCGGGGGCTGTAACCATGTTATTGACAGACAGGAATTATAAATGTCCTGTATTGAATACGAGTTGTTTGGAAAAGACATATTTTGCCACATTTCATTTGCTTTAGTGACACTTGGAGTTAAATATAGATACTGCATGTTCCTCTTGCTTGAGTGGAACGTGTCATCAAATTAACCACATGAAAGCTGTTGGTGTGTGCGGTCTAGCTGTGTTAGTGTCTGTAGAGAAGGTAATGTTTCAAAGCTGTCTGCAGACTGGAGGGTTAAGGAGTGGTCGATTCATTTGAGCAAATGGCTTCTTTTGATGAGCTATGAATGTCATCCTCCCACTATTTAATGATAATAGTGAACTCTTAGAACCTTTGTCTGCAGTGCGTTTTCATGATCGGTAGTTTCCGTAAATGTGCTAATTTCTATTTGAGTGCTAAGATCAATCAATTCGCTCCATGTGCGTGGGAGAAAAATTAGGCGCCAGTTTTGCAGCCTGATTGATAAATTTTCTCCTTCCATAAATTTTGTACCAATCTGGAACGACATTATAAAAAAGCTAATTTTTACTTTTATTACATGATGGACATGCTTGGATGCCAAAGCCAAGAAAGCTAACCATTTCATCACCATAGTAATGGCACAAGCCGGTACACACACACACAATAAACAAGCGGCGAGTGTCAGACGTAAAGATGTCCGTTAATCTCCTCCCGCATCATGAGAAGACTGCATACCACCCATAATTAGGATGTCTGAAAGACCACTGGGTAATTTTATTTTCGAGGCTGATTGGCCAGAGCTGAGAGTAAATCACAAACTATTCTCTTGTTGTGCAATAACACTGATTAAACAGAGAAAAACCTGGTGTAAAGACAATCTCAGTGTAACAGCATAGAAAGAAAGGGGAGGGGAGGGTGTGGGGGGAGGGTGTGGCATTCTTCTATTACATTGTAAGAAGCACAAAAAAAGGAGGAGGACTATATAATTATATAATTGAACTGTAATTAACACTCATTTTATAAATTGTTTGAGTTGATAATAGCAAAAAGAGGCCGAAGGTAACTTGAGAATTCTCAAGAAGCCGTTCCTGTAATCGCTAAGACACTCCTGCCGTCTGTATCGCCTAGCTACCTGACTATCCCACGCAGCCAGTCTGATCATTCAGTTCCGCCTTTACTGAACTACACATGTGCAGCTAAAGATTCTATGAAACTGATCGTATGCATAGTTGGAGGATTTTTTTTTTTCAGTTCTGTCTTTTCTTCCTTTTCTATTACACAGTGTGCACAATCGTTAATAAAAAGCAGCTGACAAACTTTAACGATTGCTATCTTTCAGTTTGTGGTCCCTTCAGTTCTCAAACCCCCCTTCAATATCTCTAGGTTACTACGTCAGTCAGTTTGGAGTCCCACGTGCTAGGGGACTGCCGTGTTATTGATTACGTAAGCTACCTTGTTGATGCTTCAATTCCCACATCTCCTAAACCAATCTCCTAAACCAATCTCCAAGCAAAGACAAACACGTGGTGTGTTGCAAAGTGTGCTATAAATACCTGTAGCACCATGTACAGTGCTCCCTTGTCTAGTGGGTGAATTCCCTTACTGGCAGTGTAGAGTGTACATCATGCCTCCCAAGAGATTTCCTTCTTGCCCCGGGCGTTCAGGATCATCATAGATAAGCTTTGTTTGGAAGCGTCCATTGTTGGCAATCACTAAGCTTTGGTTTCAGGAATCCTTTTATTGCTGGCGTCACGTCTGAGACACGAGCGGGTGAAGTGTAAGGTCATGAGAGTATCTGCTTGTTTATATCCCATTGGTATATTCAAAACACATGAGACAGGTGATAAGGTTTCAGTCTATTCAACATTGAAGGCTAGTTATTTCCTAATGTAAAGGAACAAATGGTAATCCATTGTTTTAGCAAGTAATATTTGTGTTCAGTTGGTGCAAGAGATAGAATGTTGAAAGCTATTTGATTAATAATATACGTTTTCCCATTCTTTCCCTATCCCCCCACTCTCTCCTCCTTCCCACAACCTCCAGTTTGGATGGTGAGGACTGCAATGGTGGTCACAAGATCCTTGGCTATGACGTGTATGTGGATGACACACATCACTGCTTTGTGAGAGGAGCTCTATCATCCCAGGTGGAGCTGGAGGGGATGGTGAATGGTGACCATTACCAAGTCCAAGTCTGGTAAGCCTATCACATGTTTTATTACTCATTTATTGATTTGTTTTATTTTATTAATTTTTTCAATTTATTCATTTATTTATTATTATTTTACTAGTGTTATTTTTTGTTTCTATAGCACTGTTAGTGAAGGAATGAAGTCCCTACTGACACCTGTCATTACTTACAAGTAAGTCTAGAAATCATGTGATATATTTCTTGAATTCCCCTTGTCTCTGTTCACAATGTCATGGTAGCGTCATCTGTTTCTGTAGTATTTGACACAACTCACGCTTCCCCCCTTTCCATTAACAGTATTTAATGAATGGCATTTGTTATTTTTTCCCCTAATTGTCAATACTCGCTGATATTGTAAATAGGGTATTCCTTAAGGGAAAACCCGGTTTTTTTACTCGCTTTTTTCCCCCCCCCCACTCCAATCAAAGCCCTGCTGTAGCTCTGTGGTTATAGTATTAACTCACCACGAGCCCATAAAAATACTACAGAGGGAAATATCTAGGAGGGTTGGCTTGTGACTGGCACTGTGATGACCTGACTTATGATAAATGATGATATTTTCCCCTTGTGCATTAGACACCTTGAGACCAATCGACTATCCCATGACTCTGGTACTAGTGGCAACTCATCTGTGAATTCCTCTCCAGTCCGAACTCCGCCCACTGAAGAGGCTGCAAGTGCTCCTCCTCCCGAGTCCATCCCTCCTGCCTCCGTGCCAGGAGCTTCTGTAACAGCTACCCAACTCCTGCCACACCCCTCTTCCTTGGCGGAGAGCAAAGTGGCTAAAGTTCACAGTTGGCTGAAGGATAGTCTGACGGAGTTCCCCGTTGCCGGCGACGAAGCCTTGTGTGACATCCGGTCTCCAATCTCTACTCGCAACACGAATTCCCTGCACGTCCACTTTGAAGACGAGGTGAACATTTGCACATGTGGCGGCGATGAAGATACTAAGAGCATCAGTAGCAGTCACACGAGCGGAATCGTTACTGACTTCCTCGCAAGTCCCAAGCTATCGCCCTCTTGCACTTGCCGGCACTGCTATCCCGAGAAGCCATCGACGAAGGTAAAATCTGGTAAAGTCGATTCTGGACAGAACGATGGTCTGATCCATGCTCTATCGATAACCTCTCCCAGGAAGTTGAAAGTCGATTGCGATTTTTCTCCCTCCAAGAATGCTGAACGACGGTCCAGCTGCGAGAATGGTGACAGTGTGATAGATCAGCCTCTCTTTCTTGGCAAGGATGCTGGAGTGTCCCATTTGCAGTCATTCAGTCGTTCTCCTGTCGCCACAGACGGGCTACATGCCGACTACATAATGCCTGGCAGGTGAGATCTGGGAGTGCAATATCTACATAGCTACTGGGCCTGGAGTCTGCATTGCCTTAAATAGAACAGTTGCCATGGGTAGCAGAATGGTTATTAAGTAACACAGTCACTTACAAAGGCTGCCTTCCATTAGCCGAAATTGAATTACACTATATAATATTTATTGTGTGACGTTAATATCTGTATTATAGAAATGATATTTTATAGTTGTAACCTCACAATTTTTATCCCCTCCAGGTCTAGGCCTTGTGGAATTGAAGCAAAAGGTTCTCTTCTGGCAACTTATGTGTGACTCTTCTTTATGTTTTGTTCTCATTTTGCAAACTTCATCATCAATTTATATTATTATTATTACATTTTCTGGGAAATTGTGACACAATAAAGTGAAGCTATGTACCTATATATAGATACTTGATAATTTTGGATGGCACCTGTTGCCTACTAAAAATTATATTAGACATGATAAAGTATATACTTAATATTTTTGGAAGGCACCTGTTCCCTACTAAGATATTTTATCATGTAAAAAACAATAGGAACTTGCAACACCCAAGAGCGACCCTTTACACACTTAATGGACTTTGAGATGCGAAATGAAAGCAAGTAGTATTGTATTTCTGCCTCTTGTGCGGAATTCTGCTGCCTGTGTCAAGCCCTCCATTAGTTTAGTGAGGAATTTAAGTGTTAGTAAAAGCCGTAGTACAGCGGGTCAAGTTAAAATGGACGACCGCAAGGGTTGGAATGTTTCTGTATCTAGAGAAGCAACCAATACGATTAACCCTATTCGCCACTGCTCAGAAATCCATTTCTTGGAGCCATTAAGTAACTGTAGGAAGAAAGAAATATTTAAAGTCAACATTGGTGAGTAAAAAGGCCACGAATGGTCTGTTTATTCTGAGAAATGACATATCGGGTGGTGTGACCTTGTAGTGTTTGTGAGGAGGTTCTCTGTACAGTATAGTACTCTATACTAGTATTAATTTAGGAAATTCCTGTAGCTATGGTAGCAAGCAATCAGTCTTACCAGGAATGTAGGTTCGACTTGGCACTAGGGACATGAACATCGAGTAATTATAATAATAGTAGTAATAACCAACAACAACAAACAGTGACACATTCCAAGTAGTTCATACAAAGTAGTTCATAGGTCCATACAAAGTTTTCCACCAACAACAAAAGCAGCTTCCTAGCATTCTGTGTGCCTCATTGTAATGTGATAGGCTCGTTGCTGGAAACTAACTTTTCTTTGAACGTTCATACAAGATGAGGATTTGCAGGAGTGACTAAAGCACATATAGAACAACTCCAGAACGTAGTCTGGCATAGACAGACCATTTATCAACTCTCTAAAAAAAATAAATAAAATAAAGGTCTGGGCTATCCTTTACTATAATACACATTCCACTTCCATTCAGCTACGCCCCCTATTTTTAGCTGAATGACAATCAGACCAATACCTTACCCACTAGACTTCTTTACTTCAGTAGGATGAAGCCTTTGTGTGACTAGCACAACTTACCTCACCTTTTTTTCCATGCAAGATTGAATAATGTATTGGATTACCGCATGCTTTGGACAATGTCCGTAATTGATTTTTCTTTTCCCGATTTTTCTTTTCCCTAAAGTGTACATACACATTATTCAAGTGTGTGTGTGTGTGTGTGTGTGTGTGTGTGTGCGTGCGTGCGTGCGTGCGTGCGTGCGTGTGTGTGCGTGCATGTGTTCATTTTTTTCTTCTTTTCAACTTGCCTCAGGTGATCCAGCAGTGTTTGGTAACCTGCCCACCCACCCGGCAGTGACTGAGGCAATGAGAACAGTGAGTGCCAGTGGAGCGTACTGTGGTATGACACTGTCCACTGGACTACCAGAGACCAAGCAGTGTGTGGCGGAACAACTGTCCAAGTACCCAGGGACACCACCCGTCACTCCGAGAGTGAGAGAGAGAGCAAGTGCGAGAAAGATAGATTAGAGGGAGATCTTGTCTTGTTATATTTTCTACGGAAGAAACTTGCATATATTTGTCAGTTTTTGGAGAATTAACTGCATGCATGCTTCTTCCTGGCATGGTCTGCCTGCCAGCCTGCTGGAGGGAATATATAATTGGCAGAGCACTGAGTTGGTAATGATCGCTAACATCACTGGTTTGGTGGGATGCACTGACAGCACTGACCACTAAAAAAGTTGTATGCACTTCAGAATAGGTATGGAATCATGGAGATCTAGTATCAGTACAGTATTTGTAAGTCCATAACTGTAACGACCCTTTACCATCTCCCCATCCAATGCATCATATCACTATTTTTAAAATAACTGAATTTGTGATTGGTAAGTATATTTGCTTTATTTGTCTTTGTCTTGTGTGCTCTCAGGATGTGTTCATGACGTGTGGTACTCACGGAGGTTTGGAGCTGTGTGTGCGCGTGTTGTGTGAGCCGGGATCTACACTGCTCGTGCCCAGACCGTGCTATCCATTCTACCAGTACCAGGGAGATGGGATGGGACTCAATCTCAAGTATTACAATCTACTGGTAATGCCTTGATGGCAAACAACAACAACAACAACAACAGCAACAACCACAACAACAAAAACAACAGCAACAAATTATAATTGACTTTTGTTTCCTGAATTATTAACGGAGGATCACAGTGTTCTAATTAGGTCACAGTTAAGGTACAATTACAACTTATCCTCATTGCTATATTCAGATTTTGAATTTAAAAATTTTCGATGTTGAACAACTAAAGCAAAAAATAATAATAATAATAAAAAGAAGGAAAATGTTACTCATTCAAAAAAATATGTTTCTGTTTGTAATATCTTTTCCCTTTTAGCCTAACAGTCAGTGGCAGGTGGATCTGGATAATTTGGATGAGCAGCTGAAAGGAGGCGTGGCTGCACTAGTGGTGAACAATCCCAACAACCCTTGTGGTTCCGTGTACTCCAAGTCTCATCTGCTCGACATCTTAGCCTTGGCGGAGAAACATCGGGTGCCAATTATATCTGATGAAGTCTATGCGTACATGGTAATTTGTAATTTGTTAGATCTCCAGGCAGTGTCCACAGGCACTGGTAGTGTCACTCAGAAGTAAAATTATTGTACAAAAAAAAATGTTTCACATTTCACTAGCAGCTTCATATATCCTAAATGGAGTATATTTTTAGAGGAATGATGGGGTATTTGCCTGGGGGTTACCCCTATAATTTGAGTAAATCATTGGGTATTGTCCTTTTTTTTTTTTTTTTTTTTTTTTTTAAGCCTGACCACACCCACTTGTCCTCTAAATTGATGTCCGATTATTATTATGCCAGAGTCACTTCCTTTGTCAATGTTTAGCATCATTTAAACAGAACGATAATAGAGATCATCACTTAATGTCTGTCAAGGTGTTTGAAGGGGAGGAGTTTCATCCGTTAGGCAGTCTCTCGGAGAATGTTCCAGTGCTCACCTGTGGCAGCATCTCCAAGAGGTTCCTGGTTCCTGGATGGAGGTGTGGCTGGGTGGTGATGCAGGACAGGCATAACATATTTGGTGAAAAGGTCAGTGCTACTATTTACTAACTAGTAATGTGCTTCAGCATAAATGGCGAGCAAGCCATTGTACACTGTAATTTTTTAAAATTTAAATTTGATAAAAATTAATTTTTTCTTAATTTTCCCCAAGTAGTGATAACTTGTGTGGTATAAACAAGCCATTCTGACTAAAAAAAACCCACAGAGTTTTTTGAAATTATGTATGATAAAAGGTTTTCATTACCATAGTAACTACTTGCCCCAACTTTTTGACTTAGAAAAGAACCAGCATTTATCGCACAGTTTAGATTAACCCTAAAATACAAGTTTACTCTGGAGGGAAACTAAAAGGCTTTGTGTTTAAGGGGGAAAAAAGCAGGTAGTATATTTATTTGGAGCTATTTATAGCTAAGCAGTATCCATACCACACAACCCTTTCACTTGCTAATTCGTAAGACTTACATTGTATTCTCTTTTGACTTGACTATTTCCAGTAAGAACAATACTGTTGCGTAGGATGTACAGCTATGACCTACTGTGACCACTAAGCTTGGTAAGTTAGTGAAGCTAAACTGTGTCCAGCAACATTCAGATCGTGTCAGAGACAACCTAATTCAAGCGATAAAGTATTAAATTTACTTTGATAATATGGGTAAAGATCAATAAACAAAAAAATTCTTCTTAGTGGAATATGGAACAAGGTCGACCCTCGAGCGAACTCAAGTATGTGAGGGTCAAAGTACAAATGATATGTATGTCCACACAGATATATAAACAGTGGTGTGCTTGAGCACAAATGGCGAGCGAACCTGCCTAGTTAGTGTAGGATATTAAATAATTCATGTCATGGACGTGTTAGGTTACATAAAACTACAATATTGTTATAATGATGTATTTTACCTGGAGAAGAATCTATTTCCATATCATGATGGCCAGAGTCAATGGATTCTGTATTATAGCAGTTGACCATTAATTTTAGCAAATAAATACATAATTACTCCCTTATACCTGAGTAGTGGTAACTTCTGTAGTATCAAATTTAACATTTTGACAATCTGAATTACCAGTAACTCCTGACAATAAGCTCTCAGCTACAAAAAAGAAAAGGCCCGAGTTATTTGTGTAAATTTTAGCTAACATAATTACATACTTATCTCAGCTTCCCCCCCCCCCCCCCTCCCCCCCGAGTAGTGGTAGTTTCCTTAGTATTTAATATTAAGCCATTCTGACTACCAGTGGCTCATGACAACAAATAAGTGGAACTCAGCTGCAAAAAAAAAAAAAAAAAAAAAAAAAAAAAAAAAGCGGAGTTTTTACAACTGTCTGGTAAAGGGTTATCAATGCTATAGTAACTGGTTACAGAAACTTTTTGTGACTTGAACAAGCTTTTCCCAGGAGCTATCATACAATTTGGAGCCTAAGTTTAAAGTAAGACTTGCTTAACACTGTAGTATCAGAAGAAGCTGGGGTCAAGCCTAAAAAGCCGTGTTTTTAGGAGAAAAAAAGGACCCCTGCACATGTTTAAGGGGCATACATATAATCCATACATATTATATAAATACAAACATATACCCGATTTTCAATTGTCCACCCTTAATAGTATCTCACTCGCTTGATAACAAACAAATATCCCTGATTTTCGATTGTACTACCCCTGATAGTGTCTTGCTCGCTTCACTCGCTCGCCAATAATATTTTCAATTACTAATAATTGTTGTGAGGTCGTTTTGAATCAAGAGCACAAAAGTTCAATCAAGACTTCTCGCATGAATTCAATAATATCACATTGTTCTGTAGCTTTTCATACGTCACCATTGCAGTTACTGCATGTAACAACTAAAACCCTTTCTTTTTCTTTTTTTTTGTGAATAAGTATGATCAATTATATTAGGAGTGCTAAAGCGTAATCAGAGTAGCAAGTGTTTGTGCATCACATCCATGCCCTTAAACCATTGGGAGAGAATATTATTTGATAGGCTTTCAATCTTACTGAAAACAGATCTTATATAGGACAGGGTTAATTTGTATCTTGAATTTCTTCTCTCTTTACCCATTCAATCTTAATTTTCCAAGCATATTGAGAATATTTTAATTTTTTGGGGGGTATTGTATAGGTGAGAGCTGCCATTACCAACCTCATGATGAAGCTGGTTGCCCCGCCCACTGTGGTGCAGGCAGCCATTCCAGGCATATACAGGAACGTTCCAGAGTCTTTCTACATAGATACCATGAAATTCTTTGAAGAGAACGCCAGGCTCTGCTTTGAGGGACTCAAAGATGTTCCTGGTCTCACTCCTCTCATGCCAAAAGGAGCTATGTACATCATGGTGAGTATTTCTCAAAGATGCTTATATTTATGCTCCTTACCCAACACACTGGCTTGGGCCTGGTATATTAATTCCACTACACTAATTAAATGGGGGCCATTGTGTTCCACAATACCATTTGAATTTTTTTTCTTCTAAATTAGCTGAGGAATAATTGAAGTTTTCACAACTGTAAATATATGTATTTACATTCGTTTTAGGATACATAATCCTTTAGGTTGAACCAATACTGTTACTATTTAATAAAGAGGCTACCTTGAACCAGCTCCTCACCCCCCTCCCCCCTCTTCACACACCACACACACAGTCCTTTAGAACCTTTAGAAGGAGGGGTTATATATAATAGTTAGGTGCCGTCTCGGAGGGAACTACCATTTTTGGGGTTCTAAAGACCATAGACTGTAGTGTCTTGAGCGCAGCGAGGGCACTACTTAGGGCCTGAGGGACCCAAAAATGACAGTTTATGATGGCTGAACAGCACCTAACTAATTTAGAATGTAGCAACTGCTGCTAGCAATGCAATCGGAGGGACAATAAGTAAGTTAATAGTGTCCCTCTCTGAATGACCTAAGCTGTTTAAAGTTCCTCTGTCACAATACGAAAACTACATCAGCTACATTCTAATTTTGAAGTTATCTATCAGAATTCTGCTAGGTATTGATGTATGTTCCTGTGGTGATTTATTCGTATGTGTGTATGTGTGTGTAGGTGAAAATTGACATGCCGTCATTTCCAGAGTTTGAGAATGATTTGGAGTTTCTGAAGCAGCTGATATTGGAGCAAGGGATTGTCGCACTTCCTGGATATGTGAGTAAAAGAGATGTTTCTCATAATCTTAACAAAAAAAAAAGCCTATAGCCTATTTGTAGTAGGAAGGCCCTCAATGTAGCGGTAACTGTGTGTGTGCACGTGCGTGTGCGCACGTGTGTGGTCCAACTGTTGAAGGTGTTTTAGAGTGCTTAATTTATAAATGCAGTGTTGTTTTAGAGTAGCATATATTTATTTAATCGTGCACAAGCGCAAGCAGTCCAGTTGGGGAATATATGTACCAGCTAATACGTAGAAATGTAGCAATAGCAGTTCAATCAAAATTAATTCCAACTTGTACGAAACTATTTGTTTATTGAAAGTAAACACCACTGGTAATGGTGATTTACTCATCATACTTTGCATAGTTTGGCTTTTTTAGAGATGAACTTTACCAATTTTACCTCCCCCCTCCCCCTCCCCTCTGATGTGATGATTGTTGTTGCAGGTGTTCCAGTTTCCAGGAACTATGAGGATTGTACTGATAATGCCCAAAGAGAAGATGTCTACAGTGTGCAGTCGAATTAATGAATTCTGTCAAGACCATTATAAAAAATTGTGAAGTGCTTTGAAGGACAGTAGTGCAGATTTCAAGTTGGATTACATGTATTGTTACTTTGTTTAAATTTTTTTTAAAGTCTTATTTTTTATAAGAAATTGATATTTATAATATGCAATAATAGAATGGAAGGTATTCGAGAGTAATGTCAGTTACGTATGTGTTCCTTTTATTAGTCATATTTTAAAAAGTTCTAATTTTTTTTTTTTTTTACTTAACAACAGCATAAAACGATCATTTCTAGATTTAGGTTGCATAGCCCAGCTGGAGTTGAAATTGAAGTAGTTGTGTAATTGCACAGTTTTGCTTTGTTTGTTGCTGAGACGATGGTTTGACATGAAGTGGTGGGATGTAATATTGTTTGCACTTCTTGCTCTTATGTATACACTGGAAAGGATGTTTGCTATCAATACAAAAGGAAAAATCCTGTAATAAGAGACAATGCTGAGCTGAAGACTGATAAATGGAATCACATGATGTGTGAGTGGAATCACATGATATGTGAGTGGAATCACATGATTTGTGAATGCAATCACATGTGTGAATGTAATCACATGATATGTGAGTGGAATCACATGATTTGTGAATGCAATCACATGTGTGAATGTAATCACGTGATGTGTGAGTGGAATCACATGATATGTGAGTGGAATCACATGATATGTGAGTGTCATCACATGATTTGTGAATGCAATCACATGTGTGAATGGAATCACGTGATGTGTGAGTGGAATCACATGATATGTGAGTGGAATCACATGATTTGTGAATGCAATCACATTGTGTGAATGGAATCACGTGATGTGTGAGTGGAATCACATTTGTGAATGCAATCACATGTGTGAATGGAATCATGTGATGTGTGATATAAATCACGTGATGTGTGAGTGGAATCATGTGATGTGAGTGGAATCACATTATTTGTGAATGCAATCACATGTGTGAATGGAATCATGTGATATGTGAGTGGAATCATGTGATGTGAGTGGAATCACATGATGTGTGATGTTCTTAGATTGATATATATAGGAGTGCAATTACAGTGTCACTTATTGGAACATTGTGTGGTTTTTATCAAGTATAATGTAGTCAGTTGGTATTAAGATACAATATGTTTATCACAACTGCTCTCTTAAAATTTGTGGCGTTTGTTTCTAGCTTAGTAGAAATTGTATATTTTCAATGGATATTATTAACAGTAAACACAAGTATAAGTGTATGTGTGTGTGTGTGTGTGTGTGTCTGTGTGTGAGTGAATGTGTGGGTGTCACAGTCAGCTTTCTTGTCACATGCTCAATCTTAGCTGTAATAGGTTTTTGTATTCTGATTGGACTAATTGTGGCTTGTCAATCACAAGTAAATTTAGATACCTTGAGTAATCAAATTCTCCTCCATAAGGTTGTCTTGCCAAATATGATTTGTTGATGGAGTGAACGTAGTGTGATGCTCTCCAAATACAACTAGTTAGAGTAACACAACACAATAGTTGCAATTCATGCAAGAACAATACACTCAGACACGACTCCTGTGACCATTTCCTGCCATTTTGATCATTATTCTAAAAGAGTTGGAAAAACGATGGCAGCAGTTAGCTTGTGGTGGTGGTCAGCCACGGTTTTCTCTCTTCAGCTCTATTCTGTCAGTGGTGAGGTCATTTCTATTCATCCTATTGGTGAATGTGTCACCAGCAACTCCACAGAAGGTGGCTCTACCAACCAGTGTATGTCGTTGGACACTGCTTTGTCTTCATTGACAGAAGATGCCACTTTACGGTTGTCCCACGGCACTTACATGCTTACTACGTTTACGATTCTATCGGATGCGTCAAATGTGAGTATCATTGGTGACCCCGCCTCTCCCAGCCTAGTGGTGATCAGTTGTGCTGATGAGGTTGGGTTTTTCTTCTTCAACATGAGCCAACTCTCCATTTCGGGTTTGACTATTGAACACTGTGGGGTGTCAGGAAATAATTCGGACATTGCGTTCAGAATGATTAACGATGTAATTGAGCTGCATTATTTACCTTTGCCGGACATCTCAGTAGCTCTCTTGCTGGTGAATCTCCCAGATTTTCACCTCGATAACGCCATTGTACGGGACACTCGTGGATTTGGTGTGCTGGGAATCAACCTAGTGGGCAACGTCAGTTTTTATCAAGTTCATATTGTAGGAAACTACCCTTCAAAGTGTGTGCTGGACAAAAACGACTTGAACAAAATTGGTGGAGGCGGAGGAGGGGCTTTCTTTCTATATCAAGATTACGTGGAGACAATGGTTGATGAAGACAACCACCATGAACTAGTGGAGTCTTCTCTTAAGACCGAGTTTAACATGATCGAAAGTGACATCAGTGACAACTATGTGTGCCGTCTGGATCCTTTCAACATCCTACACGAAAGCATAGAGAGGGGAGTCCAAGAGTCTATCCCCTACGGCTTGTCTGTTGTTGGTGCGGGAGGTTTGTCCCTGGTTTTAATGCAATCCTCATACCAATTCACTGGGGTTTTAGATTCATGCATCTTTCACAACAATTCGGGGACTTATGATGGGGAAGCCATGCAAATTACGATTCACGAAATAGTTAATAATTCTCGAGTGGATGTCTTGAACAGTATCTTTCACCATAACGGTGAGCATCTTTATAAAGAGCATGGTGTGCACGGATTGGGACTGGCTGGTGCCTTATTGATCCGCTACTATTTCTCCATACCTGTCGATTTGCACGAGGATGACAACCATCACGACGAAGAAGAAGATTTCACCTCACAACTTGCTTCCCAATTGCCATGTGGCGTGACCATTTCGAACTGTAATTTTTACAATAATTCTGCTAAAAACGGTGGAGCCATTTCTGTGTTCTCCTTTAGGCCTAAAGTTCAAAATATTCGTGACTGGCTTATAATCAAGAACTCTTTGTTCCTGTATAACCAGGCCGACTTTGGTGGAGCAATTTACATGACTGATCTTAACTACAATGCATTTGTTCAAGGGCTGAAAGTTTCTCTACATAGCATCAACGCCACCAGGAACTTAAAGCGTGACTTGTCAATCAGTTCCTCCCTCCAAGCCACCAGTGGCATCATCGACATCAATTTCCTCACCGTGACCTTCTCAGGCGATAACTACATTTCGAGCAACCTTGACACAGGTATGATTCTCTACGGGGCAATTCTTGAAATTTCCGGATCGGCTTTGCTGGAAAAAAATATAGGAAGTAATGGAGGGGCACTGAGCTTGAACGCAGAATCGTACATGGTGATACTGGATCCTGTCAATTACACCTTTTTAGAAAATACAGCTGCTATCGCAGGAGGTGGGGTATATGTCAACTTGAAAACTGCTAGATCTGTCAGTTACGATTGCTTCTTTTTTTTCCGAAAAATAGACTTTTTCTGCCATTATTTTAATACCTGTGGACCACCAATATTGGGTACATTCAAATTTATCAACAATACTGCTCCACTTGGCAGTGCAATGTATGGACCTGCTTTTATTGACTGTCCCTGGGCTCAACCCTGGCTGAAGATATACGGCACAAACACTGAAGCTATCTATCTCTTCTTGAGCTCATTGAACATTGACTTGACAAAAAACACCAGTAATGTTGTGAACACAGTAGCCCATTACATCACTGACTCTGAAGCGAATAGGGAAATTAGTGCGATGCCTGGAGTACCTTTTGTTATAGATCTGGGTGCTTTTGATAAGCTGAATCAAAAAGTCCCGCTGACTGTGTTCTCCAGAGTTAACAATGATGATGCTGACCTTTTTCAAAATCCTCTCAGCTCAGAGTTAGCACACTCTTCTATTGGAGATACTAACCGCTACTTGCTAGACAGTGAAGAAGAAAACTATACCAAGGTACCAGTTATATTGTACGGAAGCGAAAATACCACTTACAATATTAGCATTATCACAAACGAAGCTCCCGTGGAGTACGTGATCACGGTCAGTCTGAGTTCTTGCTTCATTGGTTTTCGATACAACTATACTACACAGAATTGCGACTGCGAGATATCGTTGTTCTACAGAGACATATATTGTTCAAGTAATGGAACCATCGTTTTTGGAGGACCCTGGGTGGGCCTTGTGGATGGTAAATATGCACGAGCCAGGTGTGTTACAGATTACTGCAATTCCACTGTATTGTCTGGAAACCTTGATGACCCTAACTTACAGTGTTCGTTCAATCGCTCGGGAATTCTTTGTGGACGTTGCAAAAAGGAACTCAGCAGAGTCTTGGGATCTTACGACTGTGAAAGATGTACGAATTATTTCCTGGTATTAGTTGTGGTATTTGCAATACTTGGCTTGGTACTGGTGGTCATAATTGCAGTGTTTAATATCACCATCACTACTGGCTATATCAATGGAATGATCTTCTACAGCAACGTGATGACCATCTACCTAAGTTCGCCGTCGCCTGCATTTAATGCAAGTTTTTTTCAAGTTCCAGTTATCCTCCTCAACCTTCAGCTTGGAATAAAGACGTGTCTCTATGACGGAATGAATGATATTGATGCAGCTCTTCTCAGTTTCATCTTTCCTGTCTACTTGCTACTAATTTTGGTGCTGATTACAGTCTTTGTGAAGCTTGTCCACAACAAGCACTTAGTAAAGTTTCTCAACACAATCAACATCACTCACGTTTTCGCAACTCTAATTCTCCTGTCACTGACAAGCATAATGCGTAGCTGTATAGATGCATTAAATTTCACTGATATCAATGTGGAGGGTGAGATAAATCGTCGCTGGTGGATAGATCCTAGCCAAGACTACTTCGAAAGCTCGCATATTGCGTTGGTGTTCATTGCTATCATTTTTCTTCTGGTTTTTCCGCTGCCACTCCTTATTGTTCTGCTCTTCCCACAATTCTTTTTAAGATATTCTAGATTGAAGCCTTTGCTAGATGCTTTCATTGCTCCGTTGAGACAGGAAAGCCTCTTTTGGGTGGGTTTAAGAATTGCCTGTAGAATTTTCTTTCTCCTGCTTTCCCTCTTAGAGGACAAGTATCTATTTCCCATCCTCAGTCTATTTATAGCATTCCTGGCAGTGCTTGAAGCATACATAAAGCCTTTTAAGAATACTTTACAAAACTTAGTGGACCTCTCCATTATGCTGAACCTCACTCTGATGTCTATTTTAGCCATTGCATCCTTGTCCACTCCAAAGAGCAGGGAATTGAACATAGCCGTACAAGTCTTCCTCACTATCTTCATAGTTGAAGTCATCTGTATAGTTATTTATCATGTGATCACCGCCATACCCAAGGTGAAAGTGTTTATGGACAACCAGCAGTTCAAGACTAAAGCTATGGAAATGATGAAGTTCGGCACAGGCAGTAGCACCGAGTCCAGAGGTCGTGTTTTCAGCAAGCACGGGACCACAAAAAGAGTGCCAATGAATATGGCTTCCACCCACACGAGTCTTCGCATGTATCCTGTCCTTGGAGAAGATGGAGACTTTCAGCCAGCATCATTTGTCGGTTTTAGGGAATCTATGTTTGAGAGTCGTGTTGACTCATCCACAGTGTATACAGAAACTGTTGAAAGTGAAGGATATTAAATTTTTTTTAATGTTAGTAACGTTTGCATAAGTATTTGTCCATTTTCATTGCAAATTCTATTTATTTTTAAAATGTGCGGCCTGTAGTTTATTCATTAGTGCTTAGCTAGGTCATAATTGTATTGTAAATAGGTAGGGTGAAGATCGGAGAGAAATTAATGTGTGTAGGGCCTGATTGTTGGCAAGCAAGTGAAACACCAGGGGTAACTTAATAAAAAAAAATCAAGAATATTTGTTTATATGTTCAGATGTACACGTCATTTTTGTTCTTTGACCCTCACATTTTAGTGTTCGAAACTGTCTCAAACTCCAAAACAGTCTTTTCATTAACAATCCTTATCCGTATTAGCTAACAGCCTAATAGAATTAGGCTGTTTTATCACAGGACATTAGGCTTATATACATACTGGAATTAATTTGTGGAGTGGTATGTTATCTTGGTTAGCTAATTTGCTGTTTGTCATAGCAGTTCTTACTTGAAAATCCATTTGCCCAATATGTCAAGTCACCAAGAGAATACAACGAAAGTCTAGTGTTGGTTGGTACTTTAGGAATCAATAAATTATACCAACAATGCTCTTAAGATTCTGCCTATAATGCTTGAAATTCTCAACTTTTTAAATGAAAGTACAAAAACAAGTTATCCCTTGGAGTCTGTAACAAGTATTGGAGCATAGCTATAATAGGATCTATCCACCAGCGACGATTTATCTCACCCTCCACATTGATATCAGTGAAATTTAATGCATCTACATCTATACAGCTACACATTATGCTTGTCAGTGACAGGAGAATTAGAGTTGCGAAAATGTGAGTGATGTTGATTGTGTTTAGAAACTTTACTAAGTGCTTGTTGTGGACAATCTTCACAAAGACTGTAATCAGCACCAATTAGTAGCAAGTAGACAGGAAATATGAAACTGAGAAGAGCTGCATCAATATCATTCATTCCGTCATAGAAACAGGTCTTTATTCCAAGCTGAAGGTTGAGGAGGATAATTGGAACTTGAAAAAAACTTGCATTAAATGCAGGCGACGGCGAACTTAGGTAGTAGTCTGGCGTAGCCGACCCTTTACCTTCCCATTATATGTGGGCGGGGGGGGGGGGGGGAAGGAAAGGGTCTGCTGGTGAGAGCTCCACATTGGATTGGTACTCGCCCACGTACGTGACGTCAGTATTGAGGGGCCAAGTAAAGTTTGCGTTTTAGTGAGCTTTTTTTACGCCGTAACGTACGCGCGCACTTACAGTTTAACTGCGTTATGGCAGCTTCATCAAGTGCAGCTCTTTGTTTAGCTTGTGCTAATTCGACTAATGTTAAAAACAGACGTCTTCTAGGAGCACAGGAATCGAATTAGTCACTATATGGAAATAAATGGTTTTAAATGCATCCCAAAAGAAGGAAAAGGGGTGAATCTGGTCACCATTGACAGCAGGAAAGAAGCATATGTTTGCAAGAAGTGTTTTTATGCCTATACAACTTTTGCAAAGAAAAAAGAGGTAAGTGTAACATATACACAGTATAGACATGTATAAGTCGAAGAATATTGATATTTGTAGCTAATCAATCTGTGATGTAAGACTCATGATATTCTCCTGTGTTAAATAAATAATATATGTAATGTAGTAGGTGCTAGAATATGGCAAAAAGTTTCTTGGTCTGGGCTGCTTTTACCTGGAATTTTCTGATGCTAAGGAGGGTGATGGAGAAAGGATTCTCAGATGCTGGTGATATTTGCTTCCTATTTTTAAAAGTTCAGGAAGAAAGAACTATAGCATTGAAGTCTTATGCATGCTGTGCCAGTTCGAATTTGAACTACCACCTAGACAAGCTCAAGAGCTCATCTGGAACAGATGTGTTAATACACACAATGCCCCTGGAAGAAACATTCCATGTGACCTGCACCAAGAACATCTGAACAGAATTGTAAAGGATGATACTAGAAGATTGAACATGAATACAATGGACAACATGATTCTCAAACTTGGCAAAACTATCAGAATGATTTCACCCCTGCTTGACAATTTTAATGAATGCAATAATGTCAAGAAACCATCTGGTCTACACAATGCACCAGGCTTTTCAGAAGATCTGAACAAAATTATTGAACATTTGAAAAAGTACACTATCTTCTTTTATCAGAAGGGCAGATCACATCAAACTTTTCCCAATCCACGTGACACTCTCTATTCATGTGATAAAAATGCAGTTATTGACTGGATAATTAAACATATATAATATGAAAACTTATATACGCTATACTTTGATCATTATTTTATTGTATTATGGAGTACAAACTGTTGAGTATGACATTGGGTGCATTTGCAAATTTGCTGACACAGATCACAACATAAACATAGAGGTCCCTGGTGTGTTCGACTATAGTTGTCATACTGTGAAAGTAATAAATCTCTCCTGCACACTGTTTGGTTGATTGCATAATCTTTTACTGTTTATTATAAAAATCTACTACTAATTGTTTTGGTTATCAAGGTATGTAGCAAGTGCAGGAAAGCTATCTAGACCAGCTCGCCCTGTCTCCTGGTCATCGGATTCGATGTCACTGGGAAAACCAAAGCTAATAACATGACGTACATCAGGACCCCAATCCAAAAGCTGTCGTGGCTATCACAACTCGTAGAGGAGAATCTATTACAAAAAGTTGCCCAATCTTTTCCTTTACTTCAGGATCTGTACAGCTCATATACATGTCCACAAGCCTAAATCCTGGAATATCAGGCAATGTGGTCCCTGCTGTATTCTTTTGTAGATATGTCTTAAAAAAGGAATAAACATTTGAACAGTCTGCAAAAGAACTGCAGTAAATTAATGTGCGAGGATATGATGCTTGTTTTTGAAGTAATTTTGTCGCTAATGGTTCAAATATCTTTTCA
>WLWI01001350.1_pt1 | contig 21383 bp, 15 predicted proteins | sample 6701501 | NCBI WGS metagenome assembly WLWI01 (sample SAMN12718690, study PRJNA515312) | sponge metagenome | isolation source: marine sponge | host: Mycale hentscheli | place: New Zealand: South Island, Marlborough, Capsize Point | collected 2014-11-01 | reverse complement strand
CACTGATCAAGAACTGTGGCTGTCTCCCTCATGAAATGGCCCAACTGTATTTTGCTGAAACAGTGTTAGCTGTTCAACATATCCACAATCTTGGCATTGTACACAGGGATCTAAAACCTGACAAGTATGTATACCTAATATGTAATAGCTTTTGGTTCATGAAATTAGTGGAAAGTTTAAAACATTTTTGTCTTGCCTGTTTGAGAATGGTAATTTTCGTGTAACTTTGTCCCCGTTTTTGTTTGCTTGTTTGCTTTTGTCTGTTTAAATAAATATATTTTCCATTTAAGGATATATTGACAATTGTAATTAGTGTGTGTATATTATATACTCATAGCATTCTTGTAACTGATGCTAAGGGGCACATCAAAGTTACTGATTTTGGATTGTCTGTGATTGGACAGCAAAACAGTAAGAAATAGTGAAGTGTTAGCTACTATTAAAGTAATCATGACCATCTAATGTTCCATGTTTGTAGACTTTAGCTGTAGCCAAACTCTGTACACCTGACTACATGGCTCCTGAGTTATTCAAGGGTTTGGCTGCAGCTTTGCATCAGATTGGTGGTCAATGGGAGTTATTCTTTATGAAATGCTGATGGGAACAACACTATTTACGAGTAATACTGTCCAGGAACTGTTTGAAGAAATCGAAGATGGTAAGTGTATAGAATTGTTTAATATATGTATCACATCTGCTATTTATATATTTTAGAGACTCGCACTATTCCTTGGGCAGACGAAGAGGAAGATGATGTCCTTCCGGAGGCTAAGGATATCATCACCAAATTGCTATGCACAGATCCTTCTCGACGACTGTCACTAGCTACAGGAAGTCAAACAGCACAGTTTCTTCAACACTCTAGAGTGGTGCAGTTTACTGGAGCAGATGCCACAGTTCATTCCGGAATTAGAATGCGAAGACGACACAAGCTATTTTGACAGTAAGCTTATGTACACTTTAAATCTACCATGTGTATTTGAAATCAATTCAAATTGATCAGGTCATTGTTGTGAGCAGACAATCAAGTAGTTAATGTGCTAGCTACATGTATTTTCCTCCCATTACAGCACGTGAGGATCGCTACTTGTATTCTCAGGAGAGTGAAGATGAAGACAGTGATGATGACACTCTCCAATCCTCCTTCTCCTCCTGGTGATATGGAAGAAAATATGCTCCATTTTGTGGAAGACCTGTAGAGAAGAACTTATTTGTACACTTTACAACTGATTGTTGTTTTGTTCATTAACTATCAATCATACTTGTCAATTGTATTAATTTTAATGACTGGTTACTATAATTAAGTGTTGCTCCCCCACCTACACAGCACATTAGGGCATTTTTGAGCCCAAATGGTAGAATCTTGACCCTAAACGTTCCCCATGGTGTCATAAATGCCGTCAAGTCTCTAGAGTCACTGGATAAAGAGGCCTAATAATATCCCTTGCACAAGTCCAACTTCGACAAAACTCTAGCTTTCCCAACCTTACTTAACATGTCATCAAGGTGTGGGATGGGATACTGTATTTGTGCTGTCACACTATTTAGTGCTCGGTAGTCTATACAAAGTCGTATGCTTCCGTCCGACTTCGGGACTGGAACAATGGATGCTCCCCAGGGCGAGTTAATGTCTTCTACCCACCCATTGACTATGAGTTGGTCCACAGAGTCTTTACTTTACACTTAATAGACTCTGGTATTCTATGAGGCTTACATGATATAGGTTTGGCATCCTTATCAATTTCAATAGACACAGTACTCCCACTGTAGTAGTTTATCAATTTCAATAGACACAGTACCCCCACTGTAGTAGTTACCAACTGATCCATCTGTGACATCCCTGAAATTCATCTACCAGCTTATTGACACCTTGTGACACACCACCAAAGGATTGAATGATCTCCTGCGGAACAGAAGCCAAGTGCTGCCAAGGTAGGATCCTTTCCTTTTCTTTCTACTTGGTTAACTCCTCATATATTACAAATACGGCTCCTTATGTAGAGCCAAAACTGACACAAACAGGTAATTAACACATTATCGATGTTTGCACAAATTAGAGGTGTTGCGAATGAGGTGTTAATAATCAAATCGTAAACAACGTCTTGTTAGAAATAACAGTAAACAAGTTCAGAGTTCACACTCCTCCCTCCTTCTCCGGCGACTAACTAGTTCGTCGCGATGCGGGATAAGGCGTCCGCGTTCCCATTGTCCTTCCCAGGCCGGTGTTGGACGACAAAGTCGTAGGCCTATAGAGCTAAACTCCAACGGGTAAGTCTGGCATTACTCTCCCGCAACCGATCAAGCCATTCCTCCAATACCCTATGATCGGTCACAATGGTGAACCTTCGGCCAAGGAGGTAAACTTTGTAGGCATTCGTTGCTAGCTTGATAACCCACAGCTCTTTTTTGACCGTAGAGTACCGTTGCTCTCGTGGTAAAAGCTTCCTGCTATAATAGCTAATGGGATGCTCTTGGCCTTCTTCATCCATCTGTGTTAGTACAGCTCCCACCCCTCACGATTGGAAGCGTCCGTCTGCAGAATGAACGGACGTGAAAAATCGGGACTCTGCAAGACTGGAGAGGTACACAATAAAGCCTTAAGCTTGGTGAAAGCCTCTTCATAAGCTGAATCCCAACTTACTTGGTTAGGAGCTGTTTTCTTTGTGAGGTCGGTGAGGGATAACGGCGTAGTCGGGGATTAATGGCGGTAATAACGGACGTGACCCGCTATGAGAAAACCGACCACTTGTAATATTAATTCAAAATTGCGTGCGGGTCCTGAAAGTCAAAAAGTCTGTTTTTTTCCTTTCATTTTCTTAAACAAACGCCTTGGATCTATCTATCTACCAAATTTTAGTTCAATTGGACGGACTTTAAGGCACAAAACTTAAAAGAAAAAACTGACTCATATTTACCGCGAGTCCGCGTATGAAGTCCTGTGGAATAATTCCCGCTGGTTACTATATATACTCCCGCGCCCGGCATGCAGAACTTGACATTGACTGAAAGATAAGAGCTCTTACCTTTTTTGGGAATGGACAGCGACCTTGTGAACGCTGGGACTGAAGGTATTCTGACCTTATCGATGTGTGCTAGGCTGATACTTCCGACTCTATTAGGAAGTAAGGTAGAGCTTATAGCCATGCAGGAGGACAAACTTTTACTCCCTTACATTTACTCTTATTCTAAACCCTTCTGCTTACCTAGAACACCGCTGTGTATTCGTTCTCCTCCCCGGTAGCTAGCTATGCAAACAAACTCGGCTTTATCCACGTGTCAATAATTTACCGGCAAAAATGCTGAGCTGTAGTAACACGGACCGTATGCGGACGGCTCCGCTCCTAACGATACAGTATACGCGAGACTTGGTTAAGCCTAATGGTTGTCTGCTGTCGATGTAATGGCGACGGGAAGTGCAAGAACTGCTCGTGTGTCAAGGAGGGGAGGAGGTGCTCCACCTGCCTACTTCTTCGAAAGGGCAAATGCCTGAATATAGTGCAACCACCCGCCTCTACTAGCACAAGCGTTCTATCTTCTTCAGCCACTGAGCAGCATTCAGCCTTAGCCCAGGACGCTCCTGGGAGTGCTACCGCCGCCATTTCCTCCACCCCTGCTACTGCTATCACCACCACTACCACCTCTACTTCTACTACAACGTCCACATCGAGTCCTGGCAGGCCTACTATTCCATCTAATGCCCTCCAACTACCTTCGCCCCAGCCAATGGCTAAGTCCACCTTCAGGTGGGGTGAGTATGACTCCTCATCATTCTCTGCCTCTCTCTCTACGGCTTTCCATGAGGCTGTGCACTGGAGGAGGAACGTGTTTCAGGTACCCTTTGGGAAGGTGGGCAAGAAGATTGTCCAAGAATTATCCAGACTGTTTAGGGCCTATGCTGAGGGTTCTGCCCTGGAATCTATTGCCCTGAGGGCTGTCATGGTCCTCTCTGTCCTTGCCCTTCAAAAACCATCAAAGAAGGCAAAACCAAAGGAGCTCGCTGCCTGCTTGGAACGCAGGCTGGCCCTGTGGGAGAGGGGCGACTTAGATGCTCTTCTTGAGGAGGGGAGGTGTCTCCAGCAACGACTTCCCAGAGGTCCCAGAGGGGCTGCTCGTCGGCAACAGGATCAAAATGTGGCAAGAGACTTCTCCAACCTGATGTTCCAGGGCAAGACCGGGGCCGCCCTGGACCTCCTTGATAAGCGGGGGAAAGGGGGCGTCCTCAGGGTGTCAGATCCTGTGGACGGGGAAGGTCCAACGTCCCCCACAGTCCTGGACGTCCTGATGTCGAAGCACCCTCCTGCCCGGCCAGCCTCTCCTGAGGCACTCCTCCCAGATTGCACTGGTCCGCAAACTGTACACCCTGTTGTCTTTGACAGCATTGATGCCAGTGCTATCAGATCAGCGGCCCTGTCCAATAAGGGTGCTGCGGGCCCCTCAAGTCTTGATGCCCATTGCTGGAGAAGGCTTTGTACTTCCTTCCACGCAGCCTCACAGGACCTTTGTTACTCTCTTGCCCTCTTTGCACGTCGCCTCTGCACCACCCTGCTGGATCCTGAGGGTCTGTCTAGCTTTCTGGCCTGTAGGCTGATAGCTCTGGACAAGTGCCCAGGGGTGCGCCCAATTGGTGTTTGCGAGACGGTACGCAGGATTGTTGCCAAAGCTATCCTCCATGTCACCAAACAGGACATCCAGGATGCAGCTGGTTCTCGTCAGCTGTGTGGGGGACAAGTTGCTGGCATAGAAGCTGCTATCCACTCTGTCAGGCGTGAGTTCAGCTCAGAGTCGGCGGAAGCTGTTCTACTTGTCGATGCCAGCAATGCATTTAACTCCCTTAACAGGGAGGCCGCCCTTCACAACGCTCAATTCCTCTGTCCTTCATTATCAACTGCCCTCATTAATACGTACCGTGCACCAACGGAGTTGTTTGTGCATGGAGTCGTTCTGTCGTCGGAGGAAGGTACTACGCAGGGGGATCCCCTTGCGATGCCTCTCTATGCCATGGCCTCCGTCCCTTTGATCCAACGGTTGGATGATGTTGAGGCTGTACGGCAGGTTTGGTACGCGGATGATGCGTCGGCTACCGGGGGACTGGCCTCTGTGCATTCCTGGTGGAACAAACTGTCGATGATTGGTCCTGCCTTTGGCTACTTTGCAAATGCCGTGAAGACGTGGCTTGTTACCAAGGAGGAGCATTTTGATAGGGCAAAGGAGTTATTTCGGGGCACCAATGTCAATGTCACATGTCATGGGAGGCCGTATCTTGGGTCACCACTGGGCACGGATGACTACATGAGAGTTTTTGTTCAGGAAAAGGTAAACGGCTGGATTGAGGACCTACAGATGCTCACGGATATTGCCAAGTCTCAACCCCATGCAGCCTACGCAGCGTTCACTCATGGCTATCGGCACAAGTTCTCCTACCTCTCACGTACCACTCCCAACATCGTTTCCCTCTTGGCGCCGCTGGAGGAGTTTCTGTCCTCAACCTTCATTCCGGCCTTGACGGGAAGAGCCCCCCCAGATGCTGCTGTCCGTGACCTGTTCGCTCTTCCAACTCGGCTGGGGGGGTTGGCAGTTGTGAACCCAACAAAGTCCTGTCCGCTCGAGCATGAGGCTTCTATTGCCATTACAGATCCGCTAACCACAGCGGTCTCTGCTCAAAGCGACGAATACACCTACGATTGCCTTGCCGCCCAGGTATCGGCTGGGGCCTAAGTGAAGGCCAGCAGGAAGGCTTTGGAGAGAGATACAGCGTCTGATGTCCGAGAGCGGGTACCCGCTCCTCTACAGCGTGCGATGGACTTAGCCCAAGCGAAAGGGACTTCAAGCTGGCTGACGCCCCTGCCAATAGAGGAGCTGGGCTTCTCACTGCATAAGGGTGCCTTTTGGGATGCTCTGGCGCTGAGATATGGTTGGTCTCCACTGAATGTGCCCTCCCATTGTGCCTGTGGTGTGTCCTTCTCCATACAACATGTGCTGTCCTGCCCTAAGGGAGGTTTTCCCTCCTTACGCCACAATGAGGTGCGAGACTTCACTGCCACAGTGATGACAGAGGTCTGCCATGACGCTCTAATGAAGCCTACCCAACTGGTTAGAGCAGCTGCTAAAATATCAGCTGGGGGTGTGTGGAGACCCTAGAGAGTTTTATGACCAACTTCACACCAAGAGTTTCCAACCCTAGTACAAACTATTTCAGTGAAGATATCTAGCATGGAATAAACCCCTTATTACACTTGTCAGTGATATGGCTAGATATTTCACTCTCAGACTTTATTTTCACTCATCTCTGGCTCTTAAATTAAATTAGCTTATTCATGAAATATTTCACCATATCACACTCTGACTCATATAATAAGTACTAGAATAAATGAGTGTATAAAACCTTGTAGGAACAATAATACTAACCATAGTAAGCACAGAATTTAATAAATGTAAGAGTTCTAATTAGCTAAACAACATGAAGATATACATTGAAAAGTCCTATATTATAACCAATACATTTTGTAAAAACAAAAAAACATTAAACATCAATTTCAAAAATTTTAGCAATTAAAAGCTGAACTTGACTAATCTATACTGATGACTAAATGACGTGTAATTAAAATTGAATAGAATAACCTAACCTAACATACATAATAACCAAAATTAACTAGTGATGCGCTCTAATAGCACAAAATAGCGAAGCGAGTGATGCATGTTCCCTGTAATTGCAGCTATTCCATGCATGCTTGGTGTGGCTAGGAACATTTATGTTTTTCATTTCTTATCTCTCTCCTTACTAATTTTTCTTCTGGAGTTTCTAACGCCCTCAAAGCTCTTGACCGAGCGTTTCTAACGTTTTGTCTCTCTTTCGCAGAATTTGTTTCACTGGGCATCCCTACTTCATACGGTGGGTAAACAAAACAAAATGTTGCTAAGAAGTTTATCCAGCCCGCGCAAGCGCGTAGGAGAAAATGTGAACACATACGCCCACGCAAGAACAAAAACAATTCCTAGACCTAACAAAAAAATAAGCGCGGAATGATATATAAGTCAGCTCAGCTCGCTTCGCTCGCTTCCCTGAATTATTATTACTAGTGATGCGCTCTAATAGCACAAAATAGCGAAGCGAGCGATGCATGTTCCCTGTAATTGCAGCTATTCCATGCATGCTTGGTGTGGCTACAAAATACTGTCAAAGTGAGAATACAATAGTGGTAGCTTTTTTCTATGATGCAGGCTCCTGGTACTATAATCCTCAGGAATAGTCTAATATATAAATTAGGAACATTTAATGGCTTTTCAAAAAGAAAGATTCTTTACTTTGCTACCTGTTTCTGTCTTTTTCATTTCTTATCTCTCTCCTTACTAATTTTTCTTCTGGAGTTTCTAACGCCCTCAAAGCTCTTGACCGAGTGTTTCTAACGTTTTGTCTCTCTTTCGCATAATTTGTTTCACTGGACATCGCTACTTTGTACGGCGGGTAAACAAAACAAAATGTTGCTAAGAAGGTTACCCGGCCCGTGCAAGCGCGTAGGAGAAAAGGTGCACACGTACGCCCACGCAAGAACAAAAACAATTCCTAGACCTAAATATATATATATATCACGAACTCATTAGAAAGTCAGCTCCGCTCGCTTCGCTGAATTATTTTATTTAAAAAGTATGGAAAACATATATGGGGACTAAAATAGCTATCTGAGATAATTGCTAATATTCAAGGCTACTTTGCGTCTATGTCTAAATTAGTTATACGTAAATTCATTTGTATTCAACTATAAACTGTTAAATGTTCCAAAATACTTCATGCTGAGAAGATTAGTCAGCACTAAAGAATGTAAACTGAACAAAAAGTAATTAGTAAATTGCTAAATTAGTATTATAAAGTTTTAATTTATAGCATGAATATAACAATCCTTCAGTCACACAGTAAAATATACAATTATGTATTTGGTAACATACTCATTCCCATTAAACGACGAAACTTTGCTTGCATTTCACCATCGCCTTCAGAAAATGTAGCTTGTTCCCACTGATTTAGTGAAGCAGATGTCTAGTAAGACAAACGATAAAGGTTGAACCTGACATTTTGAAATTACCAGAATTAAAAAACGATAATAAGGACATAAACAGTCCTTGAATTTCCTTGAATGCATTGTGAACTCAACAAATTAAAATGTTACTGGAATCAAACAACAATAAACAGTACTTAAATCGGATTAAACACATACCAGTAATTTATTGTATTGCTATTTACATTACATTACATATCACCTGACATTCTGACATTAATATCATAGAAATCATCAAACTCGTACACTTCACATAAAATAATTATAACAGCAGCCATATCGTGACTTGATGAATGTTTATGCTACGTGCTAGCAATGGTGAAAATTGCGATCAAATTTTATAAGTAAAAGTACACCAATGGTTTTTAACTGCTGTTAATCTTTGGCTTACATATTTGTTGTGAAATGTTCAACTATAGAAGGCAAGTTTGAATTAACATATTTCTGACTAAAAGCATAACAATACTTTTTAATCACAAAAATTGAAAAGTCGTAAGATCAAGAGAATACCCCTTAAAACTTTCGTCTGAAATATTTATTGAAATTATTAAGACTGAAATGATTACAACAAGTGGAGTAGATGACATCCTGGCACCGGAATCAATCAAAAGTAACGTGGTAAAAAAACTGAGAAAATCCCTGCAATTGATGAAGATCTTTCAGGGTTGAAATGTCATTGTAACAAACTAATACTGTACCATGCAGTTAAAAAAAGAAAAGAAAAGACTTATATATTCCTTCCTATTAACTATGTTTATATACAAAGATAGATGTACATGTCTCACAAAATTAAAAGATGAGAAAAATAGCTTTTCATAAACAAATACCAAAATAGGATATTTAAAGCTGTCCAGTGAAGAATAAAGCTGCCAACAAACTATTCAAACTTAACTGATTGTAATATAATCATACATTATTGCATCACAGCAAGCCTTGACCTATTAAACAAGGGAAAAATGGTTTTATCTGAGTGCTATTACATTGTGACTGATGGTGTGAGTGGGACTCTATTGACTTGACAAATTATTGAATGCCACTCAAGCTCAGTTTCAATTCGTGACTTCTTTGTCAAACCTCTCTGTGATGTGCTTTTACATTGATAGCCATCACTGAACAATAGAAGTTGTTTGATACCTGATGGTTTGCTAGCTTCCAAGGATTTTATAGTCCAGAAAGTTCTAAGCATCGCAAATGATCTCTATCTAATATATCAGCTGATGCTTTGGAATCTTTAGCTTTAAAACTTTTACGTGTACAGCAGTCATCTTACTTTCACAGTAAGAAGTGGGGAAGTATGAAGGAGAACTGAGAAAAATTGGCCAATAGTTTTGCACAAGTATGCTGATGAGCTTAGAGGTAAATATAAAAGCATGAAGTTTGTTAAATTTTCATCTTCCAGAAAGGCTTAGATATATTCTAATTCCTATTTCAAATCTTTCTCCTGAACTTGCAGAAATTAACTCTTGCTTGTTATGGTAAGGTTGACTAATTTCCTTACTTGCTAGTTAACCAAAACAAAACAACAACAACAACAACAAAAACAACAAATGTTATTTATATTTAACTAGTTTTAAGGAAGGGTTGGTTTTACTGTTACATTGCTGGTATATTCCGTTGGCAAAAATACTGGTTACTTCATGTGGCATGTACATACCTGATAGCTTTATTGAAGAGGCTCTTACAAATAGTGAAAGAGTGATAGAAGAAATTAAGCATCTTTGCCTGTGTATCATACATGAGCAATGTAGTCTGAATTTACTCACAAATTGGGATGTATTCTCATGTAGTGCAACCAGCAGTCCTTGGATACTTTTATAAGAATCAAACCCTGAGCCAGAATGAAATGTTGATGACCGTCGTCATACTAACTATAAAACTCATGTTGCCACTGTTCTTTTTATATGAGATTTTAGAGATCAAGTGGCCAGGCAGTGTCCTGATAGTACATGTATACCTTCCATTGAATGGATCTGTTTACAGTTTTCGCCAAAATTACAAAGATCTAAACGTGCTCTTCATCATACTGGAAAATTTAAAGTCCATTATAAAGTACAGCAGAGTAATTTCCTAAGGACCATCCAGATGATCATTATGCTGCATGTGTTTTTTTTGATACCAGCAGGTGTATACAGTCACATTTAAAGAATACTCTATGTTTGTGTGTCTTGATGATAAACGCTGAGTAAAAGTAGGAGAACCTGCATTTCCTGTTGCAGCAGCTGAGTAGGGTAGACAAGTTTCAAGTTGTGGGTTCAAATTTTCTTGTGTGAGACCATGATAACGCTAATCAATGTTTTTCATTGACTTCTCCATTTTTGACATGTTTCAGTTATCTAATGATATTATTCTTTATTTCACCTCTTGCATATAGTCAATAAGTTAGAACTGAATACAATAATGAGATGATAATAATGACCTCCCGCCCGCATACTTATTAAGTCCACTTGGGATGAGAAACAATTAATCTCATTATATTGTCCTTACCAATATTACCTTTTTTTTTGAACTCCAAAGTTTTTTCCTTTTCTCCTCAAGAGATTCTTGCTTAGCTCTATTTAATTGTATTTGCATTTGTGATGCTTGATCAAGTCTTGCTGACAATAAAGCACCTGTAACAAACAATAAACATCTTCAGCATTAAAAATTTACAAAACATATAAGACATATTGAATGAAAATAATGTTCATTTCAACAAGAACAAAACCCACCGGAAAGAATAGATGTTTCTAAAACTAAATGGGGTGAAATAATATATAATACATGTATTATTAAGAAAAATTTTATCAAAAAAACAAACAAAAAAACAACAACAACACAAAAACAACAACAAACAAACAAACAAACAAAAAAACAACAATAAGAAACTGAATAAAAAATATATGAAATTTAGAAAAAATTGGAGATAGAGAAAATTAATTCACAGAATTTACACTGATTTTTTTTATACATAAATTATACCTCCAATTTTGCATCTTGATTAGTATAATCATTGTTACATACATTATTATTATTCGGTAATGTATTCTTCAAAACTTTGTTATACTTTAAAAGTAGTTTTTCAGATTGGAGACACAAAGTAGGCAAAGTAACATGCATCACCACTTTTTGACGTTCTTATGTTGGCACAAAATTGAAATGCTAGATCTAGACCAGCAATGTGGTCAATCTGTGGGTGTACTTGCCTGTCATAATGTCTGACAGAAAAAGTGAGAACTGGTATAAGTAGACACAACTAGTCCTGATAGTAGAGGACCTAGCTCAGGTTTGTATGCATTTAATTTAGGAGAGGATATTCTAAGGTAATATGACCCCAAGGAACAAGATGGCATATGTGAAAAATTCTCAATCCGCTGCGAAAGTGCCAGAATTGACCACACCCTATCTATAGTTAAAAAACAGTACGTAATTAACTAATGGGAGCCTTCATGCTGGTCAAGGCAGGCATGTAGGTATAAAACTTGTGTACACAGATGCTATGCATGCTAAAGCCTGCACTGTGCCAGCAGGAAAGTGGATTTTTTATATCCCAAAGTCATCCTCACTTAGGTGCATCTCCTGATGGATTAGTTCAGTGTTTGTGTTGTGGAGAAGGAGTGTGTGAAATCAAGGTATAACTATATATATATATATAATATTTTGAGTAATACTTAAATTATTCCTAAATATTTTCAGTGCCCTTATTGTCATCATGATAAATTAATCGACGAGGCAACAAATGACCCAAAATTCTGTTTGGACAAAGTGGATGGTGGATTTGAACTCAAGAAATCTCATGCTTACTATTATCAGGTATTTAACTCAATGTGAACTAAATATGCCTATGCGTAATTAGTCTATGTATATATAGGTGCAATGTCAACTCTATTGTACTACAAGGGCATTCTGTGATTTTATTATTTGGCAAAAGGAAGATTATCATTTGGAGAGAATTTTTCCAGATAAAGATTTCATTACTGGATGCATAGAAAAATAAAACTGTTTTTTTAAGTTGCAATCTTGCCAGAATTAATAGGCAAGTTCTATTCCAGGCCATCCATTGCAGCATCCCTTGCAGATGAGAAATCTTTCTCTCTACAGTCTGATGCTTCCCCAGAGAAGGTTTATTGCTACTGTCATATGTTTCTGACCTGTTCCCGATACTGAGGGATCTGACCAATTCTCTCCGCTCTGGAAACTGGATTCTCTACCTCAGTGCAGTAGAGAGGGCAACCTCACTCTTCTTCTTTTTTGGAAGAACAAACTACTCTCGATGGACACCACTATTCTTGCAGGACTGCTATCAACTGGAGAAGAAATTCCCACTTCTTTTTTACTCCTACACGAGTGGTGGATTTGTTGTGAATAACACCAAGAAAGGTAGTGGAGTTCCATTTGACCAAGCACTAGAGCAGCAGTACAACCGGCCTGCCAAAGTGAGTGGAGGGATAATCGGAGTCACCAGGAAGAAAGCAGTAGCTCTTTGGGGAATCATTAAGCATATGAAAGACCAGTATGTCGACCTCCTGAAGAGGAATGATGATATACAAGGAGAACTCTCACTTCACCATGAGTTTAACTCAAATACGGCAACTTCAATAATTGGGATGGTGAAAGATATAGAAGAATATCTCCTGAATGTGTGCAGTCTTTTACAAGATCAGGTGGCACTGAAGAATATTCTTACTGGTGAAGTTGTGACCAGTGTAAATGTACAGAAGTTATTGAGCTGTATTGAGGAAGGTAACATTGCCTACACAAAGTTTATAAGTGAGAGACTCCAGAAAAAGGCACTGTCGATACACGCAACCATAACCAAAATCAGGTTTGTATCACCTAAGGCCACCTTGAATTTGGATTCAAAAGCAGATATCAAAGGTGAAACAATCAAAGCACTTATGTATATTGAGTATGGGTGTCACAGGGGCTTCACTATTGAGGAGTTCCATCATGAGATCACCAACTCTGTGTTTTTTTTGGTTGACAAAGAAGGTTACCTGAGGAAGAGTACTAAATCTCAACTTGGAATCGAGCTACTCAAGTTGTGCCCACTCTTAGATGAAAAAGGACCAGCAGCCTCCCCACAAACTGATGCCATTGTTATTGACTTCATGGCATTGGAGAAAAATCCCCTTGAAGAAACTTGATCCTCCTGTAAAGACATTCCATTCCTTAGCTGTTACCTTGATATCTATCATCGCCAAAGCTGGTTGCAACTCTAAGGAGGTCTATATAGTTTTTGACTCTTACAGAGAGGACAGCATCAAGAATGCAGAGAGGAAACGAAGAGGAAAGTCAAAAGAGAGTATTGTCCTTGATGAGATATCACCAAACCAAAGTGTTCCAGTAGTATTAGAGAACTTTTGGTCATCTTCTGTCAGCTAAACTGCATTTCAGGCATTCTAAGTTGAATGGCTCACCATCAATTATCAAGGCAACAAACCTCTATACCTAGGTATATCACCGCAGGCATAGAAAATATCAGCTGGGTGTGCTTCTCCATTCTCTCAAACCAGACTGTACACATGAGGAAGCTGATGACAAGATGATGTTTCATGTGCAGGATATTTTAACTCAGTGGTCACAACCCACATCCATAACACTGTCATCAGGTGACACAGATTTCTTTGTGTTTCTATTGTATGATTTTACTGTCAATTGGAGAGATCATGGCCTCCGAGAGCTCTGGCTCATCCGCAATTCAGGAGCAAAAAAGGTAATACTTCCACTCCATGATATCTGTCTAGCACTGGATAACAAACTCATAAGGTGTCTTCCAGCACTTCATGCGCTAACAGGATGTGATACCACCAGTAAGGTATCAACCAAATCAGCAGCACTAAAAGCTATATGCAGTCAAGAAAACTCATCTATGATCCTGAATTTTGAGTGTTCGCCACTAACTGAAGACACAATACAGATGGCTGAGACATTCTTGGTCAAGTGCTTGAAGCCTTCTACAGACAAAACCACATTTGATGATCTGCGTCTTGCTACATTCAGTAGCAATGCCTTAAAATTGGATTTTGAAAAAACCCCTTGCACTGCAACTAACGCAAGAAAGCATATCCAACGAGCATACTATCAAATGCAAATCTGGGTACAAGCCCCATTTAGAGATGCTACAACGGGTTATGTAAGGAGAAATAACTCAGTAGTACCTGAGTTTGTAATATCAAAACCAGACAATCTGCCAGATCCCTGTACATGTGGCAAGTGCGCACACAAGAATGGGTGTTGATGCAGGATTGCTGAAATCAAATGCTGCAAATACTGCAAATGCAAGGGGGGTGACTGCTGTAGGAACCCTATCACAGATCAATGACTATTCAGTATACCTCAACCTCTAGATGAAATATTCATTGTATGGTAATTTGTTTACGCTTACATAATAAGGTTTTTCAGTGTTCACATGTATTTTTTCTGTAAAGTACGTGATGTACCATCTTATTACCCTCTATAATCATTTTGAACATTTGGTGCACATTAATATAATTGGTAGCTCTATCTGTTCAAAAGATACAGAAATAGCACTGCAGATAAAAAGGGTGTGGTCAGTTTTGGCACTTTCGCAGCGCATTCAGAATTTTTCACATATGCCATCTTGTTCCTTGGGGTCATATTACCCTAGAACTATTGAGTTATTCTCTCCTAAATTAAATGCATACAAACATGAGCCAGGTCCTAGACTATGATGATATTCCAGGATGATGTTGTCAGTTTAGGTGTGCCTTAGAACAGATGATTGCTTGGAGCGAGCTAGGAGGGACAAGCACATGTGGAGTCTGCCATGCTAGTTATCCAATTAGTCAGGAGTAGGCATGCTGGTCCACTGTTCCAGTAATAGACCTTGGACTCAGTAAGATATTCATCCAAGATGTGCGGGAGGGTTCGGTAAAAGCCGGCATTCAGGGTGATTGTTACGCTGTCACATATTTTGTATAAGGGTCGTCACAGTTACTGCTGCCCAGGAAATAGAGGATTCCACTATTAAGATGTTCAGTCAACGAAAGGACTTGGTATTCCTAGAGTATGTAAAGACTCCAAGGCATCAGCTGGCCCAATATTCAGTTATGCTCTATTAAATTTTGTGTGTGTGTGTGTGTGCCTCCTCTTGAGTAGATACCTCTGCATGGTATGGGGCAGGCAACATCTAGTTCTGACAGCTAAATCTACTCAGCTGCCGTTTGCATTGTGTGGTAAAGACCGGATACAAATACAAAATTTTCACTTCTCTTGGCAAAGAGAAATTCTACCTTTTGATGCACACGACACTAGTAAATATGAAATATAGAAGTTTAGATTAGGTGGTAGGAACATAGGATGTAAGGACCTTGGTGGAGGGTTCTGGTGATATACATGTGTGTAAGAAGAGTCAAGTAAGCAATAAGTGTGAGGTAGTTGATAGGAAGTTAGACCTGATAGTAAGGAGTAGTAGCGGTATGGAGTATCTTCAGCTAGCATCCAAGAGGTTAAATGGTTCAGGAAGATCGTCTGGCCAGCTGGGCATAATGGTTAAACTTTTCTAGATTCTGGGAGACCCGTGCCAGTCCCTGACGATGTGGTTGTGAGAATGAAGGAGTGCGTATATTGTTGGATGAAAGAACTACTGTGGCATGGAGGGAGGCAGGATAAGAATTGGAGGCAGTCAGTTTGAGGATTGTTGTGGCTATTAAAGGTAATTAGCAAAAGACGAGAAGAATTTGCAGCTCCAGAAAGACTTAGAGTGTGTACATGACATTGGTGTGTGGATATGCACCCACAGCGAAGGCTTGCTAAATAAAGTCCCTAGGAGTGATGTGTTGGTGTTACTAGGCGACTTTAATGCACAAATTGGGGTATTGAAGTGTGAGGATGAGGAATGGTGAGGGGTGGTGGGAAGGCACAGCACAGATGAGAGGAATGTGGCGAGGGAATCAATCCTAGAGTTTTGTGTTTATAACCAGCTCACCATAATGAATAGATGGTGTGGGGCCACCCTCCGACTTGAGTAGAAGAAAGAGTCAAGATGAAGTGAAGAAACATGTTTTTGTTTTGGTTGTGTATCATCTCGTGTATTTGGGAGTGTAAGAATTTTTGTGTGTGTGTGTCAATTGTACCGGTTGGGTAAAGTATCGTCCGGATGTTGACCAACCTGCGCTTGCGCAGTAGGCTCAAGTCAGAACGTTCGTGTTGTTCTCGCCATGTTAATTTTTCAGTCTGTTCATTTATTTGCAAAGGGCTGGATACTTGACCAGTGCTTGAGCTTACTTTAAGTTTAAACACTTAAGATTGAGTTCTGAGCATATCTGTAGGTCTTGCAGCTTAATACCATGGACTTTGGTGGCAACAATACTCAAGTTACTAGCAGTAGTATATCATCTCCCTGCAGCCGGTGACTTGCTGTCCCCTCCACTCATGGTTTGAGAAGAAACAGGTTCAACATGGTACCTGGTCCCATCCAGCAACTAAGAGGAAGGACCAGCAGGTATTGAAGCGGTGGCACTAGCATTTTAATAGACTGCTAAACTTGTGATTTTGATGTGCAAGTTCTTGAACAGCTTCCAGAAGTGCAACCTATGCTTGATCTGGATGAGACCCCCAGCAGAAGATGAGCTGTTTACTGTACTATCTAAGATGAAGAAAGGCAAGGCTATTGAGGCAACTCGGGCATTCTGCCCAAGTTGCTGTTGTGTGGTGGTGCAGTCCTATGGGATAGGCTATTGTACTTGATGCAAGACATTTGGAGGAATGGTGAAGTTGTAGCTGACTGGAAAGATTCTGAAATAGTGCTGATAAAGAAGGGAGACTTACAACAATTTGATAACTGGCGTGGTATCTAGATGTAGTTTTAAAACTTTTTTCCAGGATCATACAGGTGAGGTTGCAGGTGATTACTGAACGAGTTCTTCCTGAATCCCAGTGTGGATTTAGGAAGGGAAGAGATGTTGTGATATCGTGTTAGTGGCAAGGCAATGAATGGAAAAAGCCAGAGAACACAATGATTCCCTGTATTCTCTTCGTAGACTTTCGCAAGGCATAGATTGTATGCTAATGAGAGGCCTTGTGGCAAGTGCTGAAGCATTGTTGTGTACCTCCTAGAACGCTTGTTGTAGTCAGGTCCTTGCATAATGGCATGTATGCAGAAGTCAGAGTTGATTCCTCCTTGTCAGACAAATTGGAAGTAATGAATAATCTGCAACAAGTATGTACATAACTACTTTGGTGCTGTGGTGGCTAGCTGGAGGAAACACTGCACTGAGGCTTGGGTGGATATACTCTTCTGTCATAGCAGAAAGCTGATTGGAGACAGAACAGCAGAGTCTCGACAAAGTGTGGTACGGGTGACCGAGTTAGAGTTTGCTGATGATATGGTACTGTTTGTTGGTTCTAGGGAGTGTCTGGAGTCTGTGATGGAGAAGTTTGCACTAGAAGCAAGTAGGTGGGTTTGACAGTAAGCATCCCAACAAAGGTCATGGCAGTGGGGGGAGAGGTTGACAGACGATGATGTTGTTCCATTAAGCCATTAGTACTGTCGTTCAGCAGACTCCTAGACCAACTTATGCATGTCAATGAGGCAGAACATTTCGCCAACAAGGTGACCTCACGAGACATAAAAAAATATTGCAGTAAAGATGACGATTTACTAGTTGGCCAGGGTTTCCCAAGGGCCCTGCTATCACATGGCATATTAGTGGGTGACTTCAAGGTTTGTGTGTGTGCCAGTACCCTACCCCCACAAACATTTGTTTTAGAGTACTATATTTTTCTTGTTCATGATCTCAAGGTCTTCTGGTCTTGCATATACTAATAATTTAGTATCTATAGAATGGGGTATTGTGTGTTGGTCTAAGTTACATGAGCCTTCCTTGGCAAGACTAAAAGGGGCTTAGGTGCGGCTTTCCTGGTGACTACTGTACTAGCAAATGGGATAAGGGCTAACAGCCAAAAAATTTGGGAGATCATTAAAAAAATTTTTTTTGTACAATCAAGCTTTATCATTACAGTGTTGCCCTAATACATAATGTTAAACACTTTTAAATACTGTATTTAGGGTTTCCAGGATATTGAGAAGGGGGAAGGGGGGGGGGGGGGGGTGGACGAAAGAAACTCTAATGTTAAATAGCTGTGTTGTTTGCTTGCTAAGAAATTAATCAAGTATAAACTTAAGAGCTATTGTCAGAATGGGCTATTAAAAGAATTCCTCAAGAATATCAGTGAGATTTAAAATAACATCAATGGTGAAAGTAAAAAGGCTACAAGATGAGTACAAAAACTCAAAAGTTATGCAGCCTTCAATGAAATCTTTTTTGAGATGCTTAAAATAAGTGGCTTATCACGCTTTTAATTAGTTAGTACAGCTATAGCAGAGAGATCTTTAAAAGGTAGAATACGAAACGGACTGTTAGAACACAACTTGACTTGGCTGAAGGTTCAACAATTACAAGAAATATATTTACTGCAATATTAGACAAAGGACATTTCTGCTATTGCCTCAGAGTAATCTATGACACTACTATACATCTCCCAGGTTTTTGCTAGTTCTTGTACATCATCAGCATCACTATGTTGACCATCATATCATTTTACTGACATTCACCTTAATCTACCACTACTTAGGTACTCATTGTCAGAGTCATATCAGTAATAATTTAGCAAGAACTATATTTGTTCTGACAAAATCCATAAGCTTTTAGAGCCTCCACATGCCCTTTAGAGATAACCGTAATGCTATTGTTGATTGAAACAATAAACATAAAAATTTTAGATCGACCCCCCACCCCCCCTTAAGCCTTCACACACTGCTGATGCGCCAGTTCACCACAGTAATTTGGAGTCACATTTGCTTGCCCTTCCTACATCCAGTCCTGCTATTACAATACTCATTCTTGTTGTCATGTCGGTATTTAACCAAACATGTGTCCTAGGACAAGTAGTAGCCCATCATTTTATGGATTTAAGTAACACTAGCAAGTAACCCACCACACAGTGGCGTTAGATGCATTGCAATGTAAGAACGCAGTAGCATAAGTTATCTTGCTCAGTTATCAATATCTACCATTAGTTAAGGTTATGTAAGTTTCACTTTCCTGCTCTCTTTTTTTTCTTCTGAACTATCTCAGCTTTCTTTCCCCCACCTTTTCTTTCTTCAGCTCATTTTACCTCTCCTGCTTCTGAATCCTCTGTCCTACTATCATGATTGCGGACTTAAGCTTTGCAAAACTTTTACCTTCTTTTGGTATTTTTGCCTTCCTTTTTGAAACCGACACACCGCCTTTACTGTCGATTCCACCCACTCTTTCGTTTCAATTAGCTAATCGCTCGCCTGCCTTCTCTTCTGTTCTCTTTTAAACCTAATTGCCTATTGCTTTCTGTTTCGTACTTTTGCCTTCCTCTTTGAAACTTCTGCTGCCTTTCCTCGTCCACTATTACACACGCTTTTTAGTTACAATTATTCACTTTCTACTGAATGTGATGACGCTCTACCAATTCATGTAATGGCATTGCTTTACCGAACTGTTTAAGCTCATGAATTATTCATGAATACACACTATCGGTCGTTGTTGTTACTGACACACAAGCGTATTATTATATAGATAATGTTTTCATGGTTCATAATAGTATGCATTCCTTAGTCTTGCTTTGTTTTCAGTCCACACGCACTCACTACTTATGCAAGCCCATTATTGTAAAATTTGACAGAATGTAACAATCAAAGTATAAGATTGCATCAATGATATTTTATTAAATAAAGGACTTCGAGTTAGATACAGAAACATGTTTATAAGGTAAGTTAGCAAATTACCGATTTTGACTAGCTAGACCAATTGTCATACTTATAGAGTTTGACTGTAGCTTATTAGAGATTCAATCTATGTAACTTAAGGTTCAAGTGATTGTTGTTTTGTTTGTATTGCTTATTTAATATGTTAAAGTTACAAACTGAGAATTTAATTGCAGAAAGGAAACACATGATGAGACTGTTCAGGCCAGCTGAGCAGCCTACTACTTCAAGTCTTCCTCCCTGGTGTGAAGAAACAACCACCAAACAACTATTATAATTGTTCATCATTTCTTTTATTCATTCACCTGTTGTAGTTATCATTTTCTTTCTTTTTACCACGTATTGAATTACTATTTTCTCTGTCACACATCGTCGATTGTCAAACTTCACCGTTTCCAAGTTACATATTTTGTTTTTATCCTCGTTCTTTCAGTTGTTGATTTTGTCAGTTATACCTATAACTAACTGATCAGCCTGCTTAGGTTAACTTTACTTTTGATCACTTTAGTGGTCCTTCGAACACTCTTAAGTTCATTTGTGAAGCTACCGATCTTCTAAGTGCATTTGTGCATTGTGTAGAGAGTTACGCCCTGACAGAGACATAACTACTCTCTAACTTCACACCAAGCATGGTCTTGCATTACCTCAGATCGCTTGTTAACTTACGAAAAAAAATTTCGAATAAAAGTTTGGAACATTATTACTACTGATATAGAGGATATTATGGCTATAGGCACTGTGTAAACGAGTGTGTGCTTAGGTTTTTTTTTTTTTTTGTGGCAATGTCAATGGGTCTGAAAATTAAACTATTAAACTTACTTGCTGCTTGAGCTTGAGCCAAGGCTGGGACAGTAGGTACTATTGGTTCTTTTGTTTTTGGACTATTCAGAAAAAAAAGAAGTAAGTAGTTAAAATATATATTTCAAGATGAACAAGAATGAATCACTTTATTCTATTACAAGTTACTTTATTCACAAATATCTTTTCCATATTATAGTTGTGGTTTATCATTCATGGTAATCAAACAACAACAAAACTTTTTCCATATTCTATTTTATCCCTGTATTTGTATTTAGTAATTCATTTCATTTGAGTGAACTATAAATGTACACGAGAAGTTAGGTATGCCTATTAAGGAGCTACTATCCCATCCTGCTGTTATTCCTGAACAAACCTAAGAATGCAGAAGTAACCAATAATTCCTGCATTATAGTAAGTAATTTTACTCATTTTCGTGGCCAATTCCAAAGCACAGATCGTTTTGAACAGGTCACACAATTCTAAACCACACTGTTTTAGAACAGGATGGCCAGATTGTTCCGGTTATTTCAAAGGCCATTTTAGAAGGCTTGCAAAACTACTAAATAGTGCAAGTGCCACAGCAGACCCAAGATACAGAATTTTTTTATAGTTTGTAAATAATTTCATCTGAATAAAACTAGGTTTTAGTAAAAAGAAAGAAAAACCCATAAACCCCCCCCCCCCCCCCCCCCCCCCACACCCCCTCCTCCCCCCCCCTTCCCCCCCCCCCCCCCCCCCCCCCCTCTCTCTTCTTTTTTTCTTCTTCTTTCTTCTTCTCCCACCCCCCCGGC
>WLWI01001349.1_pt1 | contig 21387 bp, 13 predicted proteins | sample 6701501 | NCBI WGS metagenome assembly WLWI01 (sample SAMN12718690, study PRJNA515312) | sponge metagenome | isolation source: marine sponge | host: Mycale hentscheli | place: New Zealand: South Island, Marlborough, Capsize Point | collected 2014-11-01 | reverse complement strand
AAAAAAAACCCCCCCCAAAAAAAAACCCCCGTTTTTTTTTTTTTTTTCTTTTTTTTTTTTTTTTCCCCCCTCCCCCCCCCCCCCCCCCCCCCCCCCCCGATGTCTTAGAATTTTACAACATATAAATAGAATAAAGAGTATAGAACTACCACAATCATATATTATTACAATAATATAAAAATGCTAAACAAACCGGAGACAAACTTAATACATGAGCTTGCTGGATATCTTTTACCTTGAGGTTGAGGTTGCTGGATAGGAGGAGGATGAGGAGGAATCAGTCCAGGAGATACCATGGATCCACTAGTCTAAAATGACATTAAAAAAATGCTAACTTGAAAGTACACCATTAATTTCCCTATGGGGCTGCAGAAAAAAGCATCAGCAACAAGGGGGGGTGTAGCATAACATACATATGTGTATAAAAGCAAAAGCTTATCCCCCCCTCCCCTTATTGGATATGAGTATCCCAATTATACACAACTAAATGACCATAAACTTAGGGAACAGACTAAATCATATCAGAAAGTTCAATATTACTCTCTATTTGTAAGCAAGTGACAGGAAACTTTCATCCTAATTGTTATCTACACCACACATATTTGGTGTTTGTGTAAATCCATAAGTTTGGCAACTATCCTTTGCTTAGAGCCGAGACACCATGGCAACAAACATGACTAACTATGTGAATGACTAAACACTTTGGTGCACATAGAGCAAAGCATTCTGATACTGTAAGGAGGACTGAACTGAAGATTATGCTTGTAAACCTTATGGATTAAATTTATAGCATAACAAAAACACTAAAAACAACAACATAGTTAGGTTGTATAAATAAATGCTTTGGTGAATGTACTTTTGATGAGAACTCTGGAAAAACACTCAACCTTCCATCTCTCATCTGGAAGCCCCTGTCTCTCAAAAGGATACGATAGGCTACTCTACACTGACTACCCTTACTACATTGACCCTACATTGACCCTTACCATCTGCATAAGCGCATTAAGGTAAATAACCAGGAGTTGTGGCTTAATCCAGTAGGCAACTGGCTGAAACCTACCAGTACCTAATTTAAGAGAAAATGACTACAGGAAAGGCAGTAGTAGTAGTTGTTGTAGATATGTCTGACATACATGTAGGCTACTATAAATAGATTTTCCTTTGAAAGTTGGAGCAGACTGGAGCATATTCTTATGTGGATGAAAAAGTGGCAAGACAAAGCAGCAAGAAGACAATCCAAAAATATGAAGCAGAATAATTTACTATCATATTGTGTAGCTATCAAAATAAATAAATTAGCTAAACATAAACTTGGCATTACATATTCATACAACATACTATACATGCGATTGAATATCAAAATACATTGTGTTCTGAGTTAGGAACCATTATCAGATATGGCCACCCTTCGGTCCCAAGGTGTCCATGATAAGAGAGAATTAAAATTTTCAGCTTGACATGTGATTAAAATTAGTGTTTGGACTTATTTTCTGGTGCATTTATTATATGTACCTACATACATACATACAATAATCACACTAACTTGTCAGTTAGTTGGGGTGTAAAATAGAGAATTCATACAGGATAAAACAAATAACTGCAGAATTCAGACTGTTTGAATCACTATTTAATCAATACTTGTGAAAGGGTAACTCACTACTTGTATTGATAGCTAATCAAACCCAGAACTTGCAGATTAGTAAGAAAAGAATTATGTATATGATACACAAGCAAATCTTCATGGTCAAAAAGTATAGAAAATCAACATCAATGATTATAGTTTTTAAGCAATGCTGTATGTTAACAATTTCTATAAATCCACTAACACCTTTACAAAGTAAATGTCATAAGGACTTCATTTAATCAACACAGACACTCTACAAACACACACCAATACAGTTTATGATTGATCTACAAAGTGGAACTGAAAATAAACACTTCATAGATCAAACGAAAGTCCCCCAACACATTGATTTCAACATGTACAAATCAAATACACACACTAGTCACATTCTTAGCTTTAGCACATGTTAATATCTCTTAAGTTTATTTTTATTGTGTGTATGTAACTAACATTTATTAGATACACATAACCAGACAGAAACAAGCAGAATGTACATCCCATGCTAAGTACTTATATATGTATGTACATACATATAAGTGATAGCCTATAATTTCAAGTTCAGTTTTCTTTGTACCAAAACCCAGCAGCAACCTGAACAGTTGAAGTATTGACACCTCCAAGACTACCCTTTATTCCAACAGCTCAATGAATATTTAACTGGCAGAGCACATACTGCTCTAGAAAGTAGGTCATTACTAAAAGCAGGCAAACAGTATAGTGCACAAGCTATAATATTGTATATAAAATAATAATTTATTACAATCCCCTTACTTGTGCGTACTAGCTGACAGTGAAACCATGCAAAAAAATAGTGAATAAGATAGGGTACAAACTAAAATATTAACCCTGAGTGGACGAATGTTGACGGGCTAATTTATTTGTAAATATGTGCACACGTAAAAATAATTCATTCGCAGAGGCGACATTTACCAGTGGAGCACGTGGCATGGAGTAAGAAAAACGGCGAGTGCTAGTATAGTTTTATGCCTCTAGCATCATACCTGTAGGCTAGTAGATATAATGCGTTAGTAGAATATTTTTAGCACGAGTCTAGGCAAGAATTTAGCATGGATTGTATTTGACCAGTTTAGTTCGATAGCTATTCATGTGAATATATTTAGCTACCGAAGCAATGGCTAATCTAGTTTTTTCCAAGGATTAGATAGTGTATGTACTATGTCAAAGCTCTAATTTACCTTAGTCACTTTTTCACTCGTCATTTTTAGCATATTCTGGTGATACTCATTGACCTGCATGTTCCACTCCTCTGTTTCTACCTCTGCCTTCATCACAGCTATTGTGTTGGTCTTCAAGTGCTCATTCCACAACTCTGGCTTGATGGGTGTCGATTTCGAGTGTCTAGCCACACCCATTACCTGGACTGCCAATACTTACTGGAATGCACCCCTCACACTGAATTCATTATTTCTTGAAATGATTCACTGTTGTTGTGACCTTTGAATCCATAATCACTTTCACCTGTCAAACTATCACAACAGTTGTTACTGCTGCTATCATCCTCAATTATTACAGTTCTCAGCAGATAAGTACACAACAATCTTGCTCCTTTCGTTAGTAGAAACTACAGGTATTGTGTGCACGTAACGCGAAAAGTTAGTAGAAAAATATAGCTTGAACAAGCTAGTCACGAATTCCTGACAATCGTATTCTAATGTACGCGTGTAGTCACCGATTTGTGACTCCTGTACGTGTGGTACGTAACGCCTGTCACAAATTTGTGACTATTGTCTGCTAAGGGTTAATAATTAAAGTTGTTGTTGTTATTTAAAAAAAATAAAACTGAAATTTAATTTACAAAAAAGTGTATAATAGCGAAGCATGTGCCCAGTAGTAAAAAAAAAAAAAAAAAAAAAAAAAAAATTAACAAAAGGCATGTCATAGTAATTTGAGTGTCACGGTAAACTGGCTTCAGGGAATAATGTGTTTCTTACTCCCATCCTTTCTTTTTTCAACAAATAGAAACATATCAAGCTAACTACAACAATCCATTTATAAATTCAAGAAGTATAACACACGTCTACTTAAAAAGTCTAGCACACACAAGCATTAAAGTACAAAAACACAGCTATAGTTTCCATTCCTCCTCAAATCCTTTGACAAAATATGTTCTGGCGACAAGTGTTAATACTAGTAATAACAACTTAACTATGACAGGAATGTGATGAGCTGGCAATAAGCCAGGCAACTGACAGTCTTCAATAAACACCTCAAGTGATAGTTTCCAACAAACATTTTCAAGTATGGTACTCAAGGAAGCCTATTTCAATGTTAGGATATTCTTAATTAAATCTCTCATGACACGAATGAAGAAGAATATTGGAAGACTCATTGTATAGTAATTTAAGTGTGCAGCATTATAACAAACTAAATAGTATTTGATGCACACCTTCGACCACCAGTAGTAGCTTTGTTAATTCAATTTTACTGACAGTTTAATCATTATTTAAATCGGGCACTCTTAATGGTGCACTAAGTTCGGGTATTTTAGAGTTTGATTCTTTATAGCAATACAATTGCTACATATTGCAGGTGGGCGGTATAATTTTAAGCAATCTTATTTTCATTAGCATAACAAACTTTCTATTATAAAGTAGAGAAAAATATAAGAAGGAAAAAAAAGAAAGAAAAAAAAAGCAGTTTTCTGCAACTAGTATATCACTTTCTTGTAAAATTAAAATATGTATGAACAAAAAATAAAATATAATAAGATATCAATTAATTTATCAGAGCAAGATAAAGGTTATTTTCAGGAAGCTGATCAATTGTATCCAAGTGAAACTTTAGTGGTGTGCTTCAACTCACTTTAACTTATATCTACTCAATCATGGCACATAAAACACATCAATGTTGAGATAAGTAAGTTGTAGCGCCATAGCTTTCTGGTTACATACTTAGGATTACTATACAAGTAATGCCTAAAAACTGACCAATTTCAATAGGTTTCTGTTTCCTTCTCACAGTTCCTTCCTACACTGAAATCGAAAACTAAGTTTTCTCATAATCCTTTTTTCTCACAAAAAGGGCAATTTGAATATTAAACCCAAAGTTTAAAAAAATTGCACACGTCCCATGACTAACCAGATCAATATCTAATGGATTGGAGGTAACTGCTTGGAAGTTGTTTGGCTCCGGAGAATAATGTGGAGATGATACCGGAGTTAGTCCAGTCACACCCATATCTCCTACTCCACCCCAATCTGGTCCACCCAGTACACCATCCGCAGTAGGAACCTAACATTTATGTAAAATATATACTAATGAATATCTGCTGTCTCAGCAACATTGCAGACCCATTGTTAAATCAATTACAAGCTGAACTATTAAGAATTGGAATTTTTCAAACTTAAAAAAGTGACAGTTATCACTTTAAACATATTCGGAACTTTCACCAAAACTATTTCACTAGTTACCCGAGCATCTATGTCATTGTTTTTGTTTTGATAAAGGCCACTGCAAAGTGAGCTGAAACAGTCATACTTGTAATAGGTAAGCGCAAATAAAACTGAAAATTTGCTACTAACCTCCTTTAATTTGTTTGTGTAGTGCAACCTAGGACTATGAATGTGATACTAGACAGTATAAAAATACATCATGTATTTGTGTTTACTTTCACTTTCAACTATACCTCAAGATGGCTCTGTGAGAAAGCAGTAGCCGGTGACAATCCTCCAGCACCGTTGACTGAATAAGGACTAGAGTCAGTCATTTGGTCATAACCATCAAAAACTGCAAATAAACATACATACATAGCTTTAAACATAATTTTATGCATTAGCCAATCATCTTAACAAATAAAAGAAGGTAGAGAAACTGGAACTTTAAATATCACAAACCAAAAGTTTCTTTAAAGGGATGGAATAAGTTTCTCTTGCCACTTGCGTAGATACAGTAATGTCTACGTAAACATTTCCAAGCATTTGAAGAGCCCAAATTCATTAAAATACTTGTAACTATATCTTATGTGGCATTATAGAATTTGAAGTACACTTAGTGTATAATATGCCATATACACGTAGCTGTTGAAAATTGGACATATAGGTGAAGCTTCAAGAAGAAACTGAAACAACACCAAGATAGTAGAAAGAGGAGGCAAGAAAGTATCTGAACATGCTAGTCATAACTTAATCAATTAAGAAGTAAAACTTTGATCTATTAAAATGTAAGTAGACAGAAAAAAATTTTCTAAGTAAATTTGTATATACAGTTGACACAAATACATTGGTTATGAGCTTCCAGGATACTGGCCGATGTGCTTTAAGGTACTTCCATATTAGAAAAGAAATAACTCTATATAAGATTCTCTCCAGGCAAAAAGTTAAATAGTAAGACTAATACCTGCTGCAAAAATAACTTATTTCCCATATGTCACAGGGCTACCATACTCGTTTGCATTAGACCATTCCAACTTGGTAATTACACTTTTAAAGGTACTTTCCCCCCAGTATTTTTCATACCAATATGGCTAACAGGTAAGCAACCAAAGAAGTCAGAATGATCAATCCTTTGTGGCTATTTGGAGGAGCCTGAGAAAAATGACGATTGCTTACACCGAAGACAGCAGCAGTGAGAGTACTAATCAAGATGCTGCTTTTACAAGAAAAGTAGCAGTAGTTTCAGATATCTCCAGCAGGAATGATAAGTCTCCGACATAGATACCTGTTTATCAAGGGGAGAAACTCCATCAGTTTTCAGTGGAGCTATACTTTCATCTGACAGTGATAGTTCTGTGGAAAGTGTTCTTAATTCCTACAGTTAGAGGACGTGGTCATAATGGTTGTGCTAGAGGATCTGGAAGAGCTCAAGGTTCGAGAGGAGACAGGAGTCATTACGATGGGAAAGCAAGCTTGACCCAGAAGTCTGTAAGTTACCAGCGACCTGTAAATATTATTTTGAAAGAGACAAAGATAGATTGCTGATGAGAAAGAGAGAGTGGTCCACAATTACCTAATAATTATGACCATATTCCATTATCTTTGTTTGAGCCGTTTTTTTTTTTTTTACGAAGAAGCAGTAGACAGAATACTTCCTTCCAGTGCACTGAAGCAGGACATTTTTTTCCTCCAACCTATGCATAAATGGTTTATTGTATTAGCCTAGGCTTCAGCAAAGATCTTCTCATGTTTTTGTTGCAGCTCACCATCTTTTAGGCACTTTTGGTGTGAGAAACCATATAGATAGATAAGCATGGACATTGTGAAACAGGGTACTACTATTGAGCACATAAAAGTAATACCACTCACTGTATTTGGCGTGAGCTCACGTAAAGGTTCATGTGTTTCCAAGTAGCCCCTTGCCCACAAATGCTCTTTGAACATACCAAATCAATGGGGGTGTGTGGACAAACAAGACAAGTACTTAAGTTACCACAAAGTTTTACGTTCTACAGTGAAATACAGGAAAACCATCACATGCTAAATATTACATCTGTCAATTTGAATATTCTCACAGTTGGTACCTATTGAACAATGGCTTTGTACTGTGATAGAGAATCGTTTTGTAAATAATACCAACTTATGCACACTTAAGTGAAGTACCACCACAGCTGCTCTCAAACCACAGCCTAGTGGAATGTCTGCCTGCAGAATTCATTATGTAGCAAATGGGTTTCTACTAAAAGAAGGAGTTCATGGAAGAAAAGATTTACCTAAGACCTCTCCAACCAGCATTGTGCTAAGTTATGGATCAAGGTTTTTACTCCGACTGGCCTAGTGATAATTTCAAAACAATTCGCACCATTTGGCATGAACACCTTCAAATGACTGTTCAAACAGATAGTTTATCTTCTCAGCAAAAATAAGGGGAAAGTTGGACGACCTAAAGTCAGTATCATTGTCGCTGTGGTAACCATTGTAAATTCAGATCAGCTACAATAGAAACTCCTGCATTCTACTGTTTAATTACTATTACTGTTTCTCTGTATTTCCAATCAATGGCAAATTGCAACCAACTTTTTTTTTGGTAAGAGATATTTTGCTCCCAATAAAGTGTGTGGTACATACAGCGTATGTCTCAATGGGTTTAATTCTGTTTTTTGATCAACTTTCTGGAAAACAAGTCAATAAATCTGTTCTTTGCATGCTAAAATGATAATGTTATAAAATAGGCATTCCTAATATAAATATTATTGTCCACTATATTTTTCAAAAATGTTCTTTTTTTAATTTAATTAACCGTGATGATCAATAAAAAAATTTACTGCATTAAATTCTGTACACCTTTTTCTGGCTATCATGATTTCATTTTGAAAAGGAATAGAGTGCAAAACGTTAAGAGGGGATCGGCTAATCCCGATTATCCCGCTTCCAATTTTGCTGCTCACCACAGACCACAGTGTTTGAGGAATTCCCTAGAATTAGACTAACAAGTAGAATCCACAGTTAGGATCTATTTGTAAGTGTGTACAAAATATAACTAGTCAAGTGAATTTGAAGGGCCAAGTACTGTAAAAGGCAATGAGGGAAATGTCTCATACAGTGTAAGCAGAATATAAGCTACTCCAGTAACTAATTAATCAGGCAAACAATTACATACTGTATGTATGTATGTACATGCTTGAGATAGCATGTGCCAGCCTGGGCCTTCTAAGTCAACTAAAAATAATTGGTGTGCATTTATAAATATACCACACGTTTATATGAATTTTACCTTGTCCTTCAGATTTAATGCAGACTGGGCTTGAGTTTTGGTGACCATTATATAGCCCTCCTCCATCGCTGTAATTGGAGTATGTGGATTCAGACATAGGAGGACTGTTTGGGTCAACTATACCTACGTGTAAATCATATAACATGACTTCAATTAGAATGTCTGCGGTACAATTATGTTCATATATATTATATAAATATAACACTATCAAATTATTCACTTGCTGATGCACGAAGAGCAAAAAGAAAATTTGTATGGCCACAACTAAAATTCTCTAGGGATAACACATGGTACATATATATATATATATATATATATATATTCTACATATATAAATACTTATTGCACGAATCAGCGTACAATATGGGGAGATATTTCGCGAGCACGCACAAGTATTTTTATAAGCCAAATACGAGTGAAAATACTAGTGTGGGAGTGAAATGTCACCCCCATATTGTATGATGAGTGTAATAATTTGTTTATTATAACTTGGATATATAAAAAAAAAACGTTCAGAGGTAACTCTGCCATAATTTTAAAACTTTAGCCATCTGGAACTACACACAGGCACGTTAGAGCGTTCAATACTGTAAGAAAATACGCTTGTGGAGAAATATATAATATCAAAACATAGTGTTTAATACAGAAAAATTATCATATTAAAAATGTTAAATTAAAGAATTACAGATAAGATAACATTTATAGCTAGTGAACCAAGATGCATACAAGTTGAGGAAATGGTATATTTAATGTATGTACATGTACACATATACGTACTGTATTAGTGTGGCATATCAGTAGTGCATGTTATAGAGTAATGAATATAACAAGCATCGGGTAAAAACTAGAGCTTTGAAAAATAGCATGTTGTAGGGTAGACCTACAATTTTTTTTATGTTTTCAACTGCAGAAATTAATATATCTTAGTGGACAACAAATATTCCTTATAACTACTTCTCATCAGCATGGAGGTAAAAAGGAAAATACAAGTTGGTTTAGCATGCAGCTAGATGGTGAACAGGATCAACTTAAAAAGTGCTGCAAAAGACTACACAGGAACTTTTAATAAAACTGAAGGTGGAACACTATAGAATTTTTGCTAAATAATTTTTTTTTGTATAACTTCCATCTGCTTGTGTAAGCTCTCTTCTATAGTGAGAAATATGGATGAAACTAATAATCCTGAAACATACCACTAGTTTAAATACAAAGGCTCATTATTATGAATGAAGACAAAACTAATGCAGCATAATAGCATTACAACTTAGCATAACAAAACTGAAGATTCTTAAATAACTTTATATAACATGTACAAATTGAACTTACTATATGGACTGCTATTTTGCACACTATAAGGAGAGCGTTCTTCTACTTTGACAGTGCTTCCATCTGTGTTCCCGCCAGGTGACATCTCACCATAGCTAGTATGAGAATGGGCATAACCTTGGCTCATCACTTTACTGCCTACCATAGAAGAATTAACTTTCATTTGAGATGGACTCATGTGCTGGAAGGATGTTGTGTGTGGTGATCCATAATTTGGTGAAGTCCCATGATAGTGAGACGAGGTTTGAGAACTCATAATGTTCTGTGTCTGGTTGATTGATACAAACCCACCACTAGGAATAAAATTGCCTATGATATCAAACACACATACACACAAAATTAATAATACAAATAAACAAAACAAAGCACAGCAGGCTATTAGAAATAATTTAACTTGAATACCTAATCAACCACCATACATAAGTAATTTTTCCTGAAGAGATTAGAGAGTGAGAGAGTTAATACAATCATGCTTCCCCTCAATACATTACAGCACAAGATATTAATATCTAAATATGTACAGTGTATCTAGCTACAAACGAACGAGTTGTAAGCCACTACTGAATAGTCAAATGAATTCAAAATTGCCAATGAAAACATAATTAGTAGAATTAATTAGAACAACATGACAGTCGCAATGGCTATGTAATACAATATAATCTTATGAGTTATTAACAAATATTTAATCCAAATCTCCTCCCTACATCCCTAAAGACCATACTCCTGCTATACAAGCACTATTCTTACCTTGTCCTTCTTTCTGCCCCATTGAATTGAAGTAGGGCTAAATGGCACAGTAAAACAGAGAAATAAAGTCAGGAAAACTACAACTAACAACAAAACAAAATTAGCACCATTGATCATAGAAAAAAAATAAGAAAAAAGAAAAGAAGGCTTAAAATTGTTTCAGATACCTACATGTTTTATGGTTTATACCCACTATTAATAATTTTAATAATATAATAATATCGTGATGATGCACAGAGCTTGATTAGACAAACAAAACAAACAAAAAACTAAGCTTTCAGGAACTTATTGAATTACACACAAAAACAACACTCCTGCAAGTATAAAATAAACCTGAAAAGAATTTGGTGTGAATTTCAAGACTTACATTCATGGAACCATTAGAAGTATAACCACCTCCACCTGCCATGGATGGTTTATTAACATACAGCTGCACCTCTGTAAACATTACATCACAAACTCAAAGCAATGTAAAATATAATATCTCCTCACCACCCCTCACCCTGAATACATGAATCAAAGAAGAAATAAAATCCCATAATACTTTGCTCTTCTGAAGTTTGTACATACTAATTTAGCTCTTGTTACCACAAATAGATAGTACTCAAAGCTAACAATTCTTTACTTTTCAGCTCGAAAAATTGTGAAGTAATGCTTTAGCTTCTCTTAAACTTTTTTCCTTTAGAAGCACACAGTGGTTTACATTTAATAGCTATACTACATCAATAGTTAATAGCTGTCGACTATAAGCTCTGTTGTTTATCTACGTTGAAATGTGTATGTTTGTAAACCTCAGGACATGCAAGTAGTTAATAGCAAACTTTCAAATGGTGGAGGCTGTAGAACTAGTAGACATTGACGAAGGGATACTGCAGCTTAAGATATCTAGGGTAAAATAAACCACTTATTACACTCTATGAGATATGGAAAGACACTTCACTTGCCTGAGACTCATGAAAACTAGTCTTCACCACATCACTCTCGACTCATAAATATTATATATATACTTATGCAAGGGTGAGTGAGTTACCCGATCAGTTGCAGCAACAACAAAAAAAACACAACTATAATGTATTATGTTAAAGCTCCTATTCATGAAGTTAAGGATGACATCGGAACTACGTACATGAACTATATAATTTTAGATAATTACACCAAAATACTTATCTTATCTAGATTTTCCTTGAGTAATGATAGCTTCTCTAGTTATACATAAGTTATTTATGAAGTATCAGTAGCTCTTGAAAAATAGGCTGAGTTTTTAATCAACCTGGTAAAGGATCTCAAATACAGAAGTAACTTTTTTGTGGTTAAAAACAACAACAACAATATTACTACGAAACAACCATCCCGGTTATCCAATTATAAATGTTACACATGAGACAAAGTTAAGCATGATACCTTGTACAAGTGGCTGAGGTGCCTGAAATACTCTGCTTCTGTATTGGGTCCCCTCCTTCACACTCTCAGTCTTGACCTCATCTAAGCCTGGAAAAGCACGTGGAAGGCCTTTACGAAGCATGCACGGAGCATCTACCTAAAAACAAAACACAAACCACAATCACTTGCACCAAGTACTTCACCACAAAAGTTAATTGTGCAATTCACAATGACAACACACACTGTAAAAATGAACAACAAACATGTGAATCCTCAGCGCTATACATTTGCTAGCTCTTACATACATATCATTTCTCAGACCAATCAGGTATTAATACAGCTGTGCAATGAAAACCGCAGATGCTGTCTTCTGTAAGATGCAAGAGAGACATTCACCGACTGCTTCAACATGCAACTCCAATTTATGCACTTATTTAACTTCTCTGGATAAATCAAAACTATTGCATACCTCCAGAAAAAAATTATTTGCTCACGCGATTACAACATGATGACTGGGGGAATTAACACCAAAGCTAGTACCTACGAACATGGAGCTAATAGCTTTGCGTTTTCTTAAAATTCATCCCTAAGATAAAAAAGTAGTATAATAAAACGTCTTAAACAGTTGTTCTGAGTAAGTTCATATCTAAATTAACTGTATTGTCATTAAATTTAGAGCGTGACAGGCAGGATGTCCTCTCACGCATGAACGCTGATGGTTAATAAAGTACATACCTCGAGGGTGAATTCTCAGTGCTTCTTGGCTTAGCTAGGTTAGGGACAAAAAAGCTATTCCAGATTAATAGACTGGTTTAGGTATTAGGATCATTGTATCCATTGTATCTGTCAACAGCATATTTTATAATAGTTGAAGCATCAGCGCTTAGTTTCTAATCAGATTTATTGCACGACAGGCCCAGGGCTGAGTGCAATAAATCAATTAGATCTGTACAATCTTTTTTGCACTATCCCCGTAGCATTTAATGGTCAATACAAGGCCTTAGCTTGCTGCTATAGCTATGGAAGAGTTTCTAGCTAGAAAATATCTGTGAATCGACGGAAAAGCTTAACTGTTTTTTTACCGGTTTAGTAAATGGTGTCGGCCGTTTAGTCAAAACGGTACACGCAACGATAAAAACTATGGTAAAAAAACTACCGTTTTACGGCCGTACTATTGAACGGAATTCGGAACTTTATTTTGTCTCCTAGTGTACCTTAGACACTATCTCATTTTTAGCTATGACTGTATCTAGTGACTATTTCAGTGAGGTGAGTGCAAACTTCAGTCGAGATTTCAAACAACCTTCCTGTAGAGTTTCCGAGAACTAGCCTTGGGAGAACTGTTAACTTAGAAGGAAAAAAAGCTAAAATATAGCAACATGATCTAAGTAATAGTTAAAACAACAGCTGAGAAAGAAAAAAAAGTAGCCACAAATAGAGTTCAACATTGGGACAATTAAAATTTTATCTGACTAGAGGCAAGTGTTACTGCACACTAGCCAATTTAAAACACTTGGCAACTATGTATATAACAACACGATCTAAAATAGCATAAACGTGATATCAAGCATACAATTTGATAAAAAAATTGCATGATCCTTTTAGATTACGGAAAGAGAAATGCAGACAGTGCACATTTCACGATAGCATGCATGTTGCACATGTGAGTAAAAATTTACTTAGTTATACATGTGCTAAGATCTGCACTTACCTGATCTGAACTGCGAGGCTTTTCTTTGAACCATTCCTCTGCAATGTTATGCCATTCTGTCAACTCAAATTTTCCAGCACTAATGTTGAGCCACCTTGCTTGTTTCTAAAATTAATGATTTTCACAACAATAAAATAGACGATACTTAATACTCTGGCAAAATGTTTCTACTGTATAATCTGACATTGCCCCCGTCTCAATTATCACAAAATTCTATATGTATGTATGGAATAATAACTGCTCTAAAGTTTAAGTTTAAACTACTAAACACTAAGTTCTGTTCAAAAGGACATCAACATTGGGGAAAAAAAAGACACTAAGTTTTCCCATTCATGGTAAGCACACTAACATATTGGTGCTCACATCTTATAGTAGATCAGCGATTATAATTTCTAATAAATGAAGTTAGTATATGGTTCACTGCCACATATTGTAGGGTTTTTTTTTGCTCTACACTCAACAACGTTTAATAATAAAAAAATCGGCAAAAACTTATCACAAAAATATGGCATTTTTTTATGTGCACTCGACGTGGCCATATGGCCAAAGCCAGCAGTCCAATTATTGCAGATACGGAAAGTGCTACATAGAGTACATTCCACTGGACAATTTTATAACCATGTTATTGTATACCTCCTTTTGCAAGGTGTGGGTGGATTTTGAACACTTTAACTTCTCCATTCTAACAATACAAGTCAGGTATGGGATACTTTCTTGGAGTCCATAATGGAAGTGTTTCATGAAGTCTTCCAAAAAGGTTTTGGAATAATGGTCGTAGTAAATTTGGGCATAATTTTTTCTTCCCACACATACACATTTTCTATACCATTCTGTAGCACAATGAATGCTTTACAATATCTTAGTGTACTGTCTAATAATTTACGAACATAAGGCCTAACAGCTACACTCAATGGAACCTGGCCACTAATTGTTAATTTTTACACCAGCCACATGGCTAGCAGCAGAGGGAAACTAGCTGCCAGTTGTGCTCAGCAAACTTTATGGAATTCATGCAGAGAGATTACTGCTGAATTAAAAAGTTTCCTGGTGGACCAGTCAGGGCTTGAGAAATACTAAAGAGTAGTGAAACATTTTTATTTATTATAAATTCAAAGTTATGGACTAATATTGTTAATGGGTGTGGTCTTGCCTCAAGTGCGGTAGGCCCTCTATTTCAATCATTTTCCTACGTCCCTGCATGGGCTACTATGAATCTGTAAAACTCCATTAGTTCATATAGCTTTTGTACATTCACTAATACACATGCTTAGTATCCTTGCAGTAACTTTCTTATTTGTAATCAATTTGAAGTCAATGATTGGTCTGGTCTCACAGAGTGTAGCTGTTAGGACCCACACGATAGTAATAAAAAAAGAAGAGTTATACGTTGTAGAGCATTCTCTGTGCTACAGAATGATATAAAGATCACAAAGTGGCAAGACAAATTTACTCAGGCCATTATTCCAAATATCTTTTTTGGAAAACCTCGTGAACCCTTCCATTATGGGCTTCAGGAAAGTTTCCCAGCTGTAGCAAAGCGCCTGATTTACTCAATTTCTAAACGCTGCAGAGAATGAAACTACTTGAATAGATTCACATAACGAACCAATCAGATTGCTCGCACATGACTAGCTATGTTCTAACAATAAATAGTTTTAACATAACTTGACCTGGCTGGCAACAAGAATAATGTTACTATACTAACATTTAGCCCTAGTCTCACTTTAATTAGCTAAAAAGTACATCAGCTGAGTGTAATTAAGTTATCACCACATGGCCATTGAAAAGTACCATGTTTAAGTAAGTCCCTCCGGCCCATATCATGTACTCTCACCAAGCAACAACCAGGTGTCCTAACACAAGTCTAAGTTAGTAGTTAAGTTTTAATATAATATTGGCTGCTAGAACGAGAAAATTTGCTATTAGTTCCTTTCTTGTAGTTTTAGATTATTTAAGAGAAACCCCACCTGTTACAATGTAATGTATGTTTGTATACGCTGTATGCAGGCATGTATGTATGTATGCATGCATAAGCAGCATACTAGGAGCTTTTTGCACTATTAGGCTTTATTGTTACTGAGTGTATATCACCAGTTGTTACTAATACACCAAAAGCGTTCAACCAAATTGTTAAATTACAATCATTCCTCATCTACTACATGTTTGTGAAGCAACCTAAATTTTAATTAGTCGGCATTATATAAATGTTAAAAAGCAAAAAATATTGTAATAAAAAAACATTTCTTAGGCCCTTATATGCTACTGACATATGTCATAGTTCCATCACGATGTGGTTCTTTGTTAAGTATAAATATTGTAATTCTTCATCATGGGACTGGACATGGCTAAACATAGTTGTATTGGTAAGCATATGAATAATTTTCTATGATGATCACTGAGCATGCTAGCTTTAACACTCACTTGGAAAAAAAGAAAAAAGAAAAAAGAAAATGAATACAGGAAATAGTATGTAACAGTAATTATCCAGAGGTTAGATAGCGATGCGATCAATCAATGTTGAATGTATAGATCTTTAATTAATAACCAAAACATTTAACATGTAATATTGCTTATAAACTTGCATCAAAGTTGTGCAATATGTATGTCATGATTAGCTTTTAGACTCTTTAGATCTTATTCACTGGTGTGATAAAAGGAGTTGACGTAAGCATTACTATCTTTTACACCACTTACTATATCAAGTAACTCCAGCCGCACTGTTAAGTTCATCATATTGTACAAGAAAACACCTGTCTCACTGTCAATTTAATACCACATTTGACACCTTCAATTGTGCATGCATAGTACAGATGCACATTGTGGCATTTTCAACCTACCTCATGCTCAGTTTAAGTGTGAAAAGCTGGTTTATTGGACCTTTATACGTTTCATGCAAAATCCACTGTAATCATAGCCATATTTGGCAAAATAAATAAAAAAATCAAAAAATCTAGCCTAAAGTCCCACTGTAAAAATACAGTATTGCAACACACCTGTGAAAGATTGAGAAATCGTTTTACTTTGCTGCAAAAACCATAGATTTATTTACTTTCTTGGCCAAGTAAAATTGAAACACCAAATGAAATTTATATTTTCTATGGCGTATATTTATCATTCAAATGGGTTATTAGAAATTCTAGTTTTTATGACTGCCCAGAACTTGGTAATTGAGTAGTACATGTAATACCATACCATTATCAATTGCGCAATGAAAATTGTTTGTTAACAATTTTATCTATGAGGTTTAAATGGTTATCAGTCTTTACATGTGAAAAGACTGCACCAATGAAGACAAGACAATGTAACACCATATTATGCTTGAGAAAGTATAGACTACTGTCTAGCATAAGTAAATCACCACTCATGCAGAGTTTACACTTGTAAAAGAGATGGATGGGTACTGAATGAGCTACAACCAATGCTAAACTACGTACAAGGGAATAGAGTTGTTTTTAAACACTCTTTGATATTACTCTTTTTTTAAACTTAGCACAAATCATTTAGACAACTACTACAGTTATTTCAATATTTTTATGTATGGTAACATACAAAATAAATGAGCCAGTTGATGACAATTAAAAAAGGCTGAGGGTTAGTAGGATACACGGAACATTTTTTCTAGTTTCCGTTACTTTTTTTGTTGTCCCTTATTCAATGCTATTGTACTGAGAGTATTTCAAATACGTATGATCCTGCAACAGTATAGCTAACCCTCTCCAGGCAACCCTGTATTGTTTTAGGTGTTAACACAATAATAGACCTATCAATCAAGATCTGATCCTGAAAAATATCAATGCTTTATTTAGAATGCGTAATTTTGAATACCAGCAATGTGATGTTATGCTTTCAGCTTAACATTGTTCATACATTAAGTACTTTCTACAACGTGCTTTGAATCATTTTTGAATTAAAATATCCGTGTCTACGTCAGCAGGGTTTCATAAAGAGGGGATGAGGAACACCTCAAAATCGTCCCTCCTCCCCAGAATTTTGGAAGTTCATTAGCCTACAAAATTCTATGAGTCATAAGATTATAAAATCATGCATGTGACCAAATAACACTGATTAGTGTAAAGTATACATTCTCATAGCGTGGGTTAAAATGGGTGTGGCTAAGTACATGCGGTATCTCCCACCCCAAGCAAAACTTTCAGTATAAAATCCTGATCAGTATCTTTCGATATTAAGCTATTTTAGTACCCATAATTTGCAATGATAGTCACTTCTTTAGAAATTAAATAAAAAATGTATAATAAAAAATTGGAAGGAAAACCAAGCTATAGTACTGGAACCAAGCTCTTTCGTTGACTCTATAAGTAACTACTAAAATGGGTCTGAACCAAGAAAGCAATAGCATATGTTTCAAAGTTCACTGAGAGCACACAGCTTACACATTTAGTTTCCTTTTGGGGCTGAAATGATACTGTAACAATTATCAATAATGCCACTAGTAATGGGAGGGGGGGGTGTGTGTGTGTGTGTGTGTGTGTGTGTGATGGTTAGCTGCAGCGAATCAAAGTCTGTAATGACTGAGGCATTCAGAAAAAGCACAGTGTGCAAATTAATAGTGCATATATTGTCAGTGCGCCAGGAAAAAAAATGTTCCTCTTTCCCTATTAACACATTACGAACTCAACAATCACTGGATCCGTGAATTCCACAAATAAATGAAAATAGGTACAAAAAACTTGGTAACCTCATAATTAAAAACTCGTATATCTTTATAAATTAGGTATAGTGCATGCAGACTAAATTACAAAACAGATCTACCTTGTATTTAGAAACTACCAGCGCAATAAAATGGTTGTAAAAAAGAAAAGAAAAAAAAAGACCAAGTATGTATTTTATAAACCATTGATCATTAGACTTGTTGCACTACTAAAACACTACATGCCGTAAAAGAACCAGTGAGGACATCTGCAAATGGTTCTAAGGATAGTAAATAAAGCGTCATAAAGAAGAAACTGAAGCGTTCCTTTGTGACCTCGACCGGATGCTGTGTAAATGAATCCCGAACCTTTTAGTTGGGTAAGCATGATGACAAGTAGTCTTTGTTCAGTAAGATCCCACCCTAAATAGACAATGCTAACCCATTCTCTGACAAAACTATAATACATCCTGAATGAGGAGAGTTCAGATAAATAAGAATAATTAATGGAGCGTGGCCAATAGTACATGTATGTACTATGTAGTACTCACATTTTCTTCCAACTTTTGAACAATGAATTGCGCCATTTTGCCTCGCTTTCTTGTTGCAGCCCAAGCCTTCCAGGCTTTTAGCCAGTCTTGGGAAATTCCACCTCCTCCAGACATTCGAGGACTGAGTTGAGGAGTATGGTGTTGGGGGGAATTGATGGTTCCAAATGCCAACGACATCAATCCTAAATGCTGCTGTATATACATTGTTAAAATGCTATGGCCTTGTACTGCTACTGATCACACTCAATAACAAGGTCACTATTTAACTTAAAGAGAAGTTTACATCAATCTAACTATTCTATGTCAGTCAAACATGTAACTCCTATAGATGCTTTATATATTAATTTAGCATATTGGACAGATAAAACTCCAAACAGGTATCACAAAGAAAAACAATCATACTTAATAAATATTACTTAGGTACATTTTTAGATATCCTGTCTGGCATTTCGTCATGTTCCCATTCAACGTAAAGACAGATAAGAGAGAATAAAACAACTGCTGATGTTCACACCTCAAATTTATACTAATGGAGGGTTTCAGCAGGGAGTGATTTGTCTTGATTTTTAAATAAAATTTTTAGTTCCATTATAAGCTAATCAATTAAGCATAATGTCTATGGATGAGCAGATAATATTCGGTAGCTGTCGGTACCACACATTCGTCCTAATTAAATTTGTAAAGTACCACTAATCCAAGCTTCTTTGTAGAAAACAATGTAAAATGAGTCCTCTGCTACTGCAGTGAAAAAAGGTAACGGGGTACATAAAGTTTTTAAAAATTATCTCTCTTGGATCGCTATTTACAAATCCTCATAACTTGTCCGAAGTTGCTCCATAAAATACTCATGCCACATATTCTTATTCTACATATGTCCCACAACACCTCTCAAATTTTGCTGCCATTCTTTACCTGTCTGATTGATTGTATCCTATTTCTACCTACTCTCATACAGCCCTACCATTTACCACTACTTATCAAAGATAATTTATTTCTATCAGTACTTACAACCCCACATTACTCCTTTATAGTTATAAAGAGATTACAACTTGCACAATCTGTACATGATCTAAACTAAATAACAAGCCTATATTGCATAGTATCTCGTTTATCAATGATAACAAAAATAATTTGCTCTCACTGGGTCACTATGAATTATTCCTACTTGTTATGTCTTCAATCCTAATGAACACATCCTAGTTATGAAACTTATTCTAAGCCACAGATGAATAAAATCAATTGTCTGGTAGAGTTTAATCTTTTCCCGTATGATATTGGACTTCTTACGTACCACTTCAAATTTAAGTCGTACTCAACAACTAACCAAGCCTCAGTTGGATATCTAAAATCTACTAAAAGAACCTTCCAAGCTTACTTGCCACTTTCCCTCAAGCCGCTCTGTCACTGTGATAGTAGTTGACTCTTAGAAAAATTCGCTGAACAAGTTTGATGACTTTTCACTAACTTCAGTACACACTCACTATTTTACTGCACCGAAGAAAAAAAATATAAATAAATAAAAAGAAATAGAACTGTATTATTTTATTTCTTCCGGACGGTTAAATAAAACTATCGCCCAATAATTCCGGTTTCTTAGCAAGCCACACCTATTATTCGCTTCCACGTGGACAACTGCGCATGCTCCTAGTGCGATTAAGCCTCCATTTTATCGTTCGTTGACAAGAAGTAAGTGTACGGAAGAACGTCTCGAGTCACCGTTATTGTGAAGTTTAGTATACTGCCCCTGTATAGTCAAGAAAATGAGTCGCCAGAGAGTATTTTTTGATATGACTGCCGGCGGCACCAACATAGGAAAAATAGTTATGGAGGTGAGCCTTGCCGTGGTAAATCGTCGCTATTCATTGGTGCTGGCTAATTCCTGTCTTTGTTGTGTAGCTTCGAGGTGACGTTGTGCCCAAGACCGCTGGCAAGTTATTTTTGTCCCTTTTTATTTATTTATTTTATTTTTTATAAATAAGTTTGTTAGTAAAGCTTTTTTTTTTTTTCAGAGAACTTTAGGGCTCTCTGCACAGGGGAGAAAGGATTTGGATACAAAGGCTCCAGCTTTCATCGAGTAATTCCTAGTTTCATGTGCCAGGGAGGTGACTTTACCAAAGGAAATGGTACAGGTGGGAAGTCCATTTATGGAGAAAAGTAAGTATAAGCATTTTGGAGTAAAGTATAGTGGTAGTTGTGAGAGTAATAGGTGAGATGAATTTTTGTGGCTTATAGTGGTATGAGAATGTAGTTTGCAAATAAGTAGAATAAGTAATTTATTCCTTGATTTGGTATTGCTAATTTTCAGGGTTTAAGGGTGCAGTACTGACTATTGTACGCACAATTTGAACACGTACCAATTAACTGTACCAGACAATTTACCACAAAGAGCTTTCACCTCAAAGACTACCAGCACTGTAGGGCAGAAGCAGCAGTGCAGATAATTAATATTTGTTCACTTTCTAAAAAATATTACTAAACAATATTATAAATCATAACTCCATAGTAGCAGGGCCATAATCAAATACAGTATGAAATGAACAAATCAAAGGTTCTGAAGTATGCAATACTATCAAGGGGATCCAAGGAGCTGTGCCTTCTCATTGACCGCTCTACTGGAGTGCCATGTCCTCTCTTCTAAATAACCAGGATGTATGTAGTATTCTTCCCTTCAGGAGGCATGACTTCTTAGGAGAGCCGAAGGTCTACTATTCTCTCCTCTGGAGAACAAGGAAGC
>WLWI01001347.1_pt1 | contig 21393 bp, 7 predicted proteins | sample 6701501 | NCBI WGS metagenome assembly WLWI01 (sample SAMN12718690, study PRJNA515312) | sponge metagenome | isolation source: marine sponge | host: Mycale hentscheli | place: New Zealand: South Island, Marlborough, Capsize Point | collected 2014-11-01 | reverse complement strand
AGTTACCATTAATCAGGTAAGAGAGTGATTTTGTATTTGTTTGCTGAAATAAAAGGTCATAACGGCTATTATAGTTTTTGCATGAACTAAGCTAAAACATAGTAACAATACTTAGTTTTATGTTACCCTAACTATCAGGCTCGCTCGCCATTTGTGCTCAAGCACACCACTAGTAACTATAACTAATACAGTCTCGCTCGCTTCGCTCGCTCGCAAAAAAATGACATACGTACCATACATATATACAAATAAACAAACAACATCCCCGATTTTCAATTGTGTTACCCCTGTAAGTGTCTCGCTGCTACGTTCGCTCGCCAATTAAATACAACTCGTATTTCTTTTCAATATCTGTAACACAAGGCGTGTGTGTGTGACAAGCACGTGAGACAATAATGATGATGTCGTGTTATGATGATGATTAACACAGAGTTCGAAGTTCCACTACAGAACTTACATCAGTGGTCATTATTGGAAGCTACACAGTCATTGGAAGCTACACAGTATCCCACTCAACAGCAGGCGGGACTCTTACCTTCTTAGCTGACACTGTCTAATACAGCAGGAGCTTCCTTGTCCTAGAATCAACTTAGATTTAGGAACAAGTTTAATTAAGCCCTTCCTATCGTTGAGGTTAATCAGCCACACATTATACGTCCCAGACAGGATTTGATAATATTAGAGAGAGAAGTTAGTAGCTTTGTCTAGTGTAACAAATGAAAATCCACTACAGTAAGTGGAGCTGGCCAAAAAGTCTACCCAAGGTGAAACATGGTAGGAAACATATGGGTTGAATTAAGGTTGGTGTGAATGATTGATTAGGAGGTATTGGTGAATAGAAATACATCCGAGCATTTGATTTGAGTCATTTCGCATACTGTGGACATTCACAGTACTTCCCGGTTATCTGTGTGACCTGAGTTTGAAATCTGATCTCAATCTACTGGGTTCCTGTTCCAGCTCAATCTGCAGGAAAGTCTTTGCCCAATTTGTAATGCTTGCCTGAACCTAATTGTGAAAAGCTTGCTTGTAAGGTGATTGAGCTGTGTATGAGTAGGAACTTATGCTATATGTGATGAGTTGGAGATTGGTGAATTTTAGCAGTGTGTACTGAGCTTGCTAATTGTGAGGAAGTTTGGAGTGTGCACAAATGGATTGCCTTCTACTGTTCTTATACCCTCCTCAGTAACAATTTCCTGGATATAGGATATAAAGAAAAGAAGTAAACTCAAGAAACTTGTGGTTACTCCAAGTTTAAAAACTTTGCTGCATTATAGACAAAATTTATAGCACTTGTGTTATTATGGGGCCAGTCCCTAGAAAGAAAAAGCAGAAAGGATAAAGAAAGAGGAAAAGATGCTCAGAACGTAAACACTTAACAATTCTTGTGTGTGTATAAATGTGTTACATTATAATGATTACTGATGTATATGTTTTGTGTTGTGCTTTGTTTCTATAGATGTGTTGCTTGTGGTGATTACTGTTTAATATGCTTGTACGTTTGTTTCAGGCTTCGTTGTATGTAATGTCATTGTCATTTTCTTTTGGTTCTGTATTCAACGAGAAAATTTGCTATTATCATAATAATTTAAGAGTTTATACGCAGAGTGGCTACCTGTGAACCCTGGTGGCAGCGAGACAAAGGTTGTACACAGAGTGGCTACCTGTGAACCCTCACTGTAAAAATTATAGCGTGAAGACCCACCAAATTCACACCAAACTGGTGGTGTGAATGCCCACCACCTATGCATAGTGTGTCCTTCACACTTTCTTCCTAGTGTGAATGCACACTTAGTATGAAATTCACACTCAATGGAATACCATGGACCCTTTACCGAACATTAATTATATTCATATGCAGGCAAAACCCAATGCTATTATCACTGTAATCTACCTTATAAATGTTTTGTACACTTTTGTGCTAGATAAGAGAGTTGACTAAGAATCTTAGTCGTCTGATTAATGAGATCTGGGATTACACAGATCTCTTTTTGGAAAAAAAATGTTGATATGCGTTACTAGAATCAATGTAACTTAGAATAATTCAGCATTAATGTAAGTATGAGTTCATAGTGATTGTGGTGAGAATTCACACTAAATTTGGTGTGCACTTCACACCCAAACGAAGAGGTGTGCGCATCACACCATATTTTGGTGTGACTATTGTTACAAGTGATTCACGCTTAATTTGGTGTGAACTACACACCTTTTGGTTTACAGTGCTGGTAGCAGTGAGACAGAGGTTGTACACAGAGTGGCTACATGTGAACCCTGGTGGCAGTGAGACAGAGGTTGTACGCAGAGTGAACCCTGGTGGCAGTGAGACAGGTTGTACACAGAGTGGCTACCTGTGAACCCTGGTGGCAGTGAGACAGAAGTTGTACGCAGAGTGGCTACCTGTGAACCCTGGTGGCGCAAGACATCTACCAAGAGGACGGGGTGTACTAAGCACTAGTGCCATTTATTCTCCATGCCCACAGTTAAGAATTCCAAATATCAGTTGTTTGTCCTCATATGTTTTTTAAATAATATTCTAGCAAAAAAAGGGACTAGCTAAAGCATCATATAAAAAATGACTAAAATTCAAAATTGTGTGACTGTGTGACTGTGTTATTTTATGAGTGAAACTAATTCTACATGTAGCTAATAATAATCTAAAAGTTTGAACAACTTTTTTAAAGTTAATCTTTCTAATATTGTATAGCTAATTCCTTTAAATTTTTTTCAACAGTTGACCATTCAATATGACGCCATTCATCAGGAACATCGGGAGGTTTGGCTCCAAATTCTTTGGCAATATTTTCATAATATTTACCAACAAACCATTGCCAATACAGTGAACCTTCTGAGCTGATATCTGGAGCAATTTCCCAATTTTTGTATATACTTTTGTAATCATTGTATGGGTGATATTCATCTTCTTTATGTTCAAAAAGCAAGTCTGCATGACTAACTGAGGCTTGGCAAAAATGTGTTGTCATTACTCCTGAATCTTTCCATCGTTTTCCTTTAAGACAACTTATGCGATGAATTTCTATTCTGTGATCACAATCATTTTCATGATTTGGATCAAGTAGATCACATTGCTCTCCACAAAATGGGCACTGAGCAGTGCATCCAATCAGGTTTTCAAGTAGTTCGTGAGGTTTATTTTTCCAAAATCCCATTTCTTTTTCACAAGAAATTGTGCTGAAAGATTTATGCAATTTTACTTCCAAATTTTCTAATTCTGTTTTTATTTTACCTTTCAAATTCTCAATATTGATTTTCTCCAATGAGCCATATCCAGCTAGTATGACTTCAGGCTTGATAATTTCACCTATTTCTTTTCGAACAGCGTTATTAAACTGAATTATAAACTTTTTTATATCAGTAACATTCAAAGAATGTACAATTGTGCATATAACATGAATTAATCGAGATGCTTCTTTCTTTGCTGCTCTCTGCAGCCTGGTTATATTATCACCACCAGAACTTTCATCACAAAAATTAATTGTATATGTTTTCAGTCTATTTTCAAGGTATGTTTTCACATTTCGTAAATACTGAATATAGTTTTCAAAACTATTTTCTTTGTGAAGATCCATTAGGACTTTAATCTTGAGTGCTGTTTTACTGGAAAAAGAGTGATCTGAATCTTTCATTTGAGAAACTAGTTGAACCCCAAGTAGTTTGCTGACTTGAGTTTTGATCGGTTCTTGTAGATATGCACAAATAGTATCTGAAATTCCATCTTCGGCTTCTGTTTCCTTATATTGATTTTTAAATTTTACAAATTGTGGACCCTTTACACGATTCTCGAAATACATTCTAGGATCACTTCTTTCTTGAAACCTTCGCTTCATATCTTTAAACTTTGGCAATGCATATGAACAAGCAATGCAATACAACTCATATTTAAGATTTGGAAACATAGAAACTCCCGGTTTTTCTTTAATCACGTCATCAACACACTGTAACACGTTATTGGTGTATGAAGAACTAAAATCAGTCTTTTTTTTCAAAAGATTTCTTAGTTCTTCCTCTACCTTACTTATGACTTCTTCCTTTAATTTTACCTTTAGATCTTCCTGTTCTTGTGTAGTTGGTTGATCAGCAGCTTCAGTAGTGCAGATTTTGTGCCATAGCTTTTCAAATGAATACAAAGCACTAGAGAAAAAACTTTTGATGATAGAAGTGGAAGGTGCAGGATCTGTGCCTGAACTATACCACTCATTTAACGACTTTCGACGGAGCTCCAACATCAATTGATTTTCTCTAATTGATCCTACATAATTGATTAATGCTTGCTCAGTGTCACTTGTAACGGTATCTACTTCTGAAGTATTATTAAGAGGAATTATTTCTTGTAAAAGTTTACACCAAATTTTTTCAAAGTTTTGTCTAAGATTTTCTTCACTCTGTGGAATTTTCTTTAAAATTTTTGTTATTTGCTTCATCTGTAACATTTCTCCAATTAAAATCAGCTCTATGGCTTTTTCGGTTCCACCATGTGTTGCTAAAAAATTTTCAATAGCAATCATTTGTTCATAAGTTATAATGTTTTGATCACAATATTGAGTAAGTTGTTCACTGCAAAACAAATTGCATTCACATAAATATTTTAATTGGTCAGCTGTCAATGTTCTTTTTTGTAAACTTTCTTCAAGACTAGTCTGTTCTTTTCGCTTTTCGTCCAGATGATGCTGAATCTGATCTGTAATAAAATTAGTGTGCTGAATTTGTTGATTTTTGAAATTTGATACTGTCCTGCTATTTTGTTCAATGGCTTTACAGTGTTGCTCAGCATGTTGCTTTAATTCCTTTTTTAAGTTGTCCAGTTTTCTCTCAAATTTAGACTTCCACTGGATTACTCTGTCACCATGTTGTTCAAAATAATTATTCATTTCAGCTTTAATGCTATCATATTGTTCAGAAATATAATTATGTAAATGCTGAAGTTTTAACTTTGTTTTTTCAGATATATCATCTAAAAGTTCAGTACTTAGTTCATTTTCTGTTTTAGACTCCCATTTTATCATGTCTTCATTAAAACTCCACTCCCATTTATTATATGCAACCTCGAGAGAGTTATATGCTGTAATTTCCATAGTGTTTTTAAAGCTAAAGACAAAATTTTCCTTGAGAAGACCTTTCCACAAGTCTTTTACTCTTCCACAGAACGTAGTAAGAGATATTTTATTTTGAGACTTATCGCGGAAAAGAAATTGTCGCTTGATAGTTCTTTCTTGTAATAATATCTCTATCACTTGATGCTTTAATTCTTGGGCTTGCCTACTATACCCTTGATTTATTGGAGCCATGGGTGGATCTCCTTTCCACAATCCTGTGAAGTAGTGAACATCTTTATGATCATCGAAAGCAATCACATCTTTAAACTTAAAAATTTTTACATTTTTTTCTTCTTTTGCTGCAATTGCAGTAAAATCATCCAGTTTTTTAGTTAAATTAGCTCTGCCTACTTCACACTTAATATCAGCTCCAGTATTTTGATGAATAAATTTACAGCTTGGAAATATTTTTACTTCAGACATACGTAAAAAAGCATGAACTGCTGTTTGCAAAATGTTGTCCATGTCTCCAGTAACTTCTCCATAGATACTTACAAATGTAAGGTTAGCCAATCCTATTACAAATGTAGCCAATTCATTGTCATGTTTTTGCATTTCATTGGGATCAAGCTCTGGTGCTCGTAGTCCCTCTGTGTCAATTATTAACACATATTTGCATTTAGTTTTTTCCTTTAGTTCGTCATCAAGTGGCAACAACTGCATAAATGCACCACGAGTGCATCTACCGGCACTCACATTGAATTGCAGACCGAAAATAGTGTTTAGCATAGTAGATTTTCCGCTACTCTGAATGCCAAGAACTGAAAAAACAAATACATTTGGATTTTTGAGGAGAATTATTGCTTCATTAAGTACAGCAGTAACCCAATTAAGTGGACAATGAGAAGCATCCCCATCAATCAGCTCTATAGGATAACCATCAATTAATAATTCTGCAGCTATTTTGGGTAAATTGCAGTATCTTTTATGCATCTCTGATCCTTGAACTGATTCATATACTTGTCCAATTTCACGTAAAAAATGTTCTAACCCCAAAGATGATTCAATTATTTCATTTTGCAACTCCAATAACTCTGGTTGTGCATTAGAAAATGTACTGCTTGAATCACTGTTTGACAATGTGTCTCTTAATTGCTTGTACTTATACTGTTTTCCTGAAATATCTTGAATTGATAAATTATTCAACTCTAGTTTCAAATATTGTAAAAAATAATTTCTGATCATAAAATTCTGAGGTCCACGACACTCTTCCAAATATTTCACAAAGAATTTAATTAAAGGAGTTAAATTCTTTGAATGAGCTAGTTGCTGCTGTCTTATAATTGCCTTTTTCTTCTTGATTTTTTCAACATAAGTATTTACTGTGAGATTACCTCTTTGTGTGCATCTGTGATATTCTTTATCAGCAGAAGCCCATTCTTTCCAATTTTTTCCTTGCAAGGGAAGCAAGTCATCTCTTCTGCAGCCTGCATTATCTTTTACTATTTTCAATAAATCATTGGCATATTTTTTTCCAGCTTTGCACTCATTAGCGAATTCATCTACTATAACATACTGTGATATTATATCACACAAATCCTCAATGCTTTTTGCAATATAAGATGTTTCTATTTTTGCTCTAAGTTTTGAACAAACAATAGTGTTTGTATTAGCTGCATTCATTGATTGTAAACTAATGTAAGTTGCACGGGGATACTCTTTTTTCAGTAATAGTTGATCAGTTTGTATTGCATTAAGGAAAACTATTCCACCAGGAGATGAATACATTTGATTTATAATTACTTTGATAGAGTCTGAGAGCTGAAAAATATCTTCAGTTAAAACAGCAAAAAATACAAATGATATTTCACTAAGTATTTTAAATTGAACAGGATGTTCTCTTGCATCCCCATGAAGATTAAGGAATGTTATAGGCTCCTTGAATTTATCTGTAGCCTTTCCTGATGGCAAATACCAACACATATCAACCAATCCTTTACCCAAGACACATTCATACTGAGCACCAGGAAGGTCATAATGAAAAAAATGATCATGATTACCATTGCTAATAATGTTATTAAGAATTTTTGACTTAGATCGACCATATTTTTGCTGATTACCTAGTCTTACAAATGATACAATTTTCATAGGATGTTTGATGATTGGTTTTGTAGTTTGCATAGCTTGCATGTTCTCGATACTAGAGAATTCTTTTATAATTGAGCGCATAGACCAAAGTGGAAAGATAAGCTGATCAGCTATTTGGTCAGGCATTATAAAAGGAATTGCAAATTGACATTTAGCAAGTCGTGAAAAAATATCTTGTCTTAGAAAGTCATCAGAGCAAATTAAAATGGCCAGCAAACAATCAACTGGGTGCAATCCTGAAGTTCTCATATCATTTTCGGTAACATCACCCTGACTATCATTATGTGTAATAGATTTATCATCACTCTCACCTATTATATCTCGGTATTCACAGTCATATGACATAATTTTGTGCAATATTACACTTGACAGCTTTTTTATGTCTAAACGAGGCGGTAATTTAAGTGACAGTTTTAATGGTTCATGGGCAACACTCAATGCTTCTTGAAGTTTTAGTTTTTTTGGGTAACATTTACATAAGCATAACTTGTGAAAAACTGCGTGAGCATGAGGATTAATTTCCATTTCTGTACATGAATTTGAAAGAAGATTCTTCATTAATTGAATGGGATTAGCCAATGACTCACGCCTTTTCCTATTCAATTTTTGTTTAAATTCATTAATATTAATATATCCTCCAAGATATTGTTCAGTATTTCTTGTGAGTGGATCTGGAAGTTTTGTTTCAGAAGCTCTTATCATAGACCAAACATGACGTGTAAGGGAAATATCTGATGTCGCCAAAATAAGTAAATATACCCATTTTTCTTTGATTACTGTTTTAGCATTGTAAACAGCCAGTTTCTCTGAAAAATTTTTAACAATAATATCCATATCCTTTAAAGTAAGAGGGTTAAGTTGAACATTACCATGGTTATACACACATTGGTATTGATCAAATAAGATTCTTAAAAATATATCGTCACAACTATTGTGGCTTATTTTCTGCTCAACTTTAAGTATACCTTCAGAAGTTATATTTGCCACAAGTTCTTGAGAAAGAAACCAGGATGCTGGCAATGAAATTCTAAAATTTAAAACTTTTTTCAACAGATCTAAAAAGTCATTTAGATTTGAAATATTCTCTAGGATGATTAGTATCTCTGGGGGTACATTATTTTGATAAAGCCACTTACAAATTTCAGTAAAATCTTGGTTAATACTAATTAGCTCACTTAATTCTGATAATATAATAATTTTCTTCATATAATGCACAATTTTTGGAATAGTTTCTACAGTATTACTGGGAAGCTTACTTGTTATAATTGTAAAAAAATGCAATAATGCTGGCTGAGACATATAATTTGTTAACCAGAAATTTCTTTTTGTAGCATCACTGAGCACGGCATTTTTTATACTCATAATGTACTCCAAACGCTCTTCGATTTCTTGGATTGTAATGTCATCATCAATATGCCATTCTTTAATATTCATTTCAAATCTATCAGGAGTATTTTCGGGTGAATGTTCATCTGCCATACTAATGACTATTTCAAGAAGATTATCTAAATATTTTTTCTCTTCTTCTGATTGTGCTTTTTTTTTTATTTTTTGAAAGTCCTGTGCTCTAATATTTACAAGGGAATCTATATTCAAGCCAAGCTCTAGAAATTCATGACTCCAATATTCTACATTCAATTGAGCTTGCTGAAGACAATTCTTCATTTTTCTAGAAAAAGTATACAAAACATTATTTTAGTTGATGCAGTAGAAAAAATGTTAAAATAATGCTGAATCAAATTTGAAATTCATACCAGCTAAATCCTTAAAATTATACAACTACATTCCACATCATAAAAGCATTGAATATTTGTTTCATATAAGTAGTGCTCATTATGTAAAAATGATTATCCTCACTAAAAATCCTTACAATATCAACTTGGTTCCAAACTATTTAAAAACTGATTTCTTACTACAGAAGTTGCTTGAAAAGTTATCACAACAATTTTGGATGCCTTTTTGTGATTTGAAAAATAAAGATTTACCTAATTGAATAATCGAGTAAAGTAAACTGTCCCTTAGCAAACACCCCCAATAACACTTATGGTACACCTAATACTGGACAGGGATCTATCTATGTACCAACCGAAAATTCCATAAGAATAATGTATCTGCAGCACCCAAATAATGGTCACCCCTAATTTCAGGACTATGGACAGAAGTGGTTGGCTAAAATAACTCAGAATCAATAGAATAAGCTTCAAGATTAGCAGATATTTATCCACACTCCCTAATTAAGCCAAGAGTGAAGCGGGCCAGTAAATATTTCTACGCACTCTTATTACTTTTTGTGGGAAAATTTCACGATTCTTTTATATGTCACACTAAGCCAGAACAATAGACTATGACTTGGCTATATTTGACTTGACTTGAATTTGTGGTGAGTCTGGAGATGTGCGTGGGGAACGAAGTCTTACTTTAAAGCTGGGCTCAAAATTGTGAGAGAATTCCTGCAAAAACGCTGTTTTTCAAGTCACAAACAGTTGCTACGACCGGTTACTAAGCCATTGAAGACTCCTTTCCAGATGTAATTACAAAACTTTGCCGTTTTAGGGGGATACGAAGTGCCAATAGTTTGTTGTCAAGAGCCATTGGTAGTCAGAATGCTGTAGTATTAATGCTAAGGAAGCTACTACACTACTCGAAGGAAGCTGAGGAAAGTAGCTTCGTAATTCCATATTTGTTAACTATATATGCAAATAACTCTGGCTTCATGTTTTGTAGCTAAGAGCTTGTTGTCAACAGTGACTGTTAAATTCAAGTCAGAATGGCTTAAATTTGGTACTACTGAAAAAGAAAGTAATTTTGTATTTGAGTGCTAAAATTGATGGTCCTTTGTTTTTGTAGCTGAGAGCTTGTTGTCAAGAATTTGAGATAATTCAGATAGTTAAAGTAAGTCAAATTTGATACTACAGAAGGTATCAATACTCAGGAAATTGAGGTACGTAGTAATTCCATATTAGTTGGCTTAAATTACAATTTATTTTTTATCGTAGCTGAGAGCTTGTTCAAGAGTTACTGGTAATTGAGATTATCAGAATGGCAGATGTTTGATACTACAAAAGTTACCATTAATCAGGTAAGAGAGTAATTTTGTATTTGTTTGCTGAAATAAACGGTCATAACTGCTATTATAAATTTTGCATGAACTTAGCTAGCAATACTGTAGTTTTATGTTACCTAACTATCGAGCTCGCTCACCATTTGCGCTCAAGTACACCACTAGTATATATTATATATATATATATATATAATTATATAATATGTATGTATGGATAGTACGCATGCCCTTTATACGCGCACAGGTGCCGTTTTTCCCCCTACAAACACAGCTATTTAGACTTCATCCCACTTTCTTCTGATACTACAGCTTTAAGCAAGTCTTACTTGAAACTTGGGCTCCAAATTGTGAGAGAATTTCTTCGAAGCGCTTGTTTTTCAAGTCCCAAAAAGTTACGGCAAACGGTTACTATGGCATTGAAACCCTTTATCAAACGTAACTTGATAAACCTCGTCATTTTTGGGGGCTGCTAAATGCCGCTCGTTGGTTGTCAAGTGCCACAGGTAGCCAGAGCGGCTAAAAATTAAAACCAAGGGAGCCACCATTACTTGGAAGAAGCTGAGGTAAGTACGTAGTTCCATATTTGGCAGCTAAAATTACAAAAATAACTCTGGCTATGTTTTTATTTGGTAGAGCTGCGAGCTTGTTCACCAGTTACTGGTAATTAATGTAGTCAGAATGGCTTAAATTGGATACTACAGAAGTTATCACTATTCCTGAAATTGAGGTGAGAGAGTAATTCTGTATATATTAATGGTCAACTACTATTTATTTTTTTGCATGAACTAAGCTAAATTATATTATGTAACAATACAATACATGGGTGTAGAAAACAATTTTAAAGTGGCCAATCAAGCAGTCACATTTGCCACACCTACAATATTGGGTGGGTTTAGTTTGTTAAATATACTGAATAAAAAATAGACATTAGTAAATAAATGATGTAAATCAATCATACCCATTAGCTAATTCTACCTTGTCAAGGAATAATTTTTAAGTATGACAGAATCTTACAGAGCATTCTCCAAAACAAGGGAGGCAGAACCAAGTGACACCAGTAGTAAATAGTTTGATGTAACCTAACAAGGCAAGCTCACTCGCCATTTATGCTTAAGCACATCACTAGTTGGTGAGGGAGCGAAGCGAGCAAGACAGTATTAGGGTGGATAATGCAAAATTGGGTATATGTTCGATGTATATATGTACGTATGTATGGATGGTACGTATGCCCATTAAACGCGCGCGCGGGTGCCGGTTTTTTCTCCTAAAAACACAACTTTTGAGGCTTGACCCCACTTTCTTCTGATACTACAGCTTTAAGCAAGTCTTACTTGAAACTTGGGCTCCAAATTGTGAGAGAATTCCTGCGAAAATGCTTGTTTTTCAAGTCACAAACAGTTGCTGCGACCAAATACTAAGGCATTGAAGACCCTTTACCAGACTTGATTTTCAAAAATTTCACCATTTTGGGAGGCTACAAAGTGCCAATTGTTGGTTGTCAAGACCCACCAGTAGTCAGAGTGCCTTAATATTAATGCTAAGGAGGCTACCAATACGCGGGGGAAGCTGAGGTAAATACGTAATTCCATAATTGTTAGCTAAAATTACAAAAATAACTCTGGCCACTCTTTTTTTTAGTATCTGAGAACTTGTTGTCAAGAGTGACTGGTAAATTCAGATAGTCAGAATGGCTCAATTTGATACTACAGAAATTACCACTACTCAAGAATGTATGGGTAAGAAGGTAATTTTGCATTTGATTGCTATAATGTCTTTTGTTTTTGTAGCTTTGAACTTGTCAAGAATTACAAGTAATTCAGATAGTCAGAATGGCTTCAATTTGATACTACAGAAAGTACCAATACTCAGGAAATTTAGGTAAGTAGTAACTCCATATTTGTTAGCTAAATATACCAAAATAACTCTGGCCTTTCTTTTTTGTAGCTAAGAGCTTGTTGTCAACAGTGACTGGTAAATTCAAGTGGTCAGAATGGCTCAAATTTGGTACTACAAAAGTTACCTGCTCAAGAAAATGAGGTAAGAAAGTAATTTTGTATTTGTGTGCTAAAATTGATTGTATTTTGTTTTTGTAGCTGAGAGCTTTTTGTCAAGAATTCGAGGTAATTCAGATAGTCTAAGTAACTTAAATTTGATAATACAGAAGTTATCAATAGGAAATTGAGGCAAGTCGTATTCCGTATTTGTTGGCTATAAATTACAAATAATAACACTGGTTTATTATTTACGTTACTGGTAATTGAGATTATCAGAATGGTTGATGTTTGATACTACAAAAGTTATCATTAATCAGGTAAGAGAGTGATTTTGTATTTGTTTGCTGAAACAAAAGGTCATAACTGCTATTATAGTGTTTGCATGAACTAAGCTAAAACTTAGTAACAATACTGTCATTATTATGTTACCTAACTATCGGGCTCGCTCGCCATTTGTGCTCAAGCACATCACTAGTTATCGAGCGAGCGAAGCAAGTGAGATACTATTAGGGGTGGTTAATGCAAAATTGGGTATATGTTATTGGCGAGTGAGCGGAGCGAGCGAGACAGTATTAAGGGTGGATAATGCAAAATCGGTTATATGTTCGATGTATATAATATATATAATATATGTATTGATTGTACGTATGCCCCTTAAATGCGCGTGCGGGTACCGTTTTTTCTCCTAAAATCATGGTTTTTTTAGGCTTGACTCCACTTTCTTCACAGCATTAAGAAAGGCTTACTTGAAACCTGGGCTCCAAATTGTGGAATAATTCCTGCGAAACGCTTGTTTTTCAAGTCCCAAAAAGTTACTGCGACTGGTTACTATGCCATTGAAAACCCTTTACCAGACTTTATTTCAAAACTTCGTCGTTATTTGGAGCTGCTAAAAATACCGCTTGTAGGTTGTCAAGTGCCACTGGTAGCCAGAATGGCTAAATAATAATACTAAGGAAGCCGCCATTACTTGGAAGAAGCTGAGGTAAGAACATAGTTCTGTACTTGTTAGCTAAAATTACAAAAATAACTGTGGCTATTATTTTTAGTTAGAGCTGCGAGCTTGTTCACCAGTTACTGGTAACTGAGGTAGTTAGAATGGCTAAAATTGGATACTACAGAAGGTACCACTGTCAAAATACCTTATAACAATGCTGATGAAGCCACCACTTACTAGAGGGAAACTGAGGCAAGTACTTAATTCCATATTTGTAAGTTAAAATTACAAAAATAACTCTGGCTTTCCGTTTTGTAGCTGAGAGCATGTTGTCAAGAGCTGGTAATTTAGATTATCAGAATGGCTTCAATTTGATACTACAGACGTTACTACTACTCAAGAAAATGAGGTAAGAAAGTAATTTTGTATTTGTTTGCTAAAATTAATGGTCTTTTGTTTTGTAGCTGAGAGCCTGTTGTCAAGAATTACTGACAATTCAGATGGTCAAATAGCTTAAATTTGTAACTACAGAAGTTAAGAATACTCAGGAAATTGAGGCAAGTAGTAATTTCATATTTTGTTGGTTAATATTACAAAAATAACACTGGCCTATTTATTTTGTAGCTGAGAACTTGTTCAAGAGTTACTGGCAATTGAGGTAGTCAGAATTGCTCAAGTTTGATACTAGAGAAATTACTACACAGGTAAGAGTGTAATTTATTATTTGTGTTTGCTAAAATTAATGGTCAACTGCTATTATACTGTTTTGCATGAATTAAGCTAAAATATAAATTATGTAGTAACAATACTGTAGTTTTAACTAGGCAGGCTCGCTTGCCATTTGTGCTCAAGCACACACTAGTATGAATATATGTGTGTATGGACGGTACGTATGCTCCTTAAAAGCGCGCGCTGGGAACTTTTTTCTCCTAAAAACTCGGCTTTTTAGGTTGGACCCCAGTTTATACTGAAACTACAGCATTAAACAAGTCTTACTTTAAACTTCAGCTCCGAAGTATGAGAAAATTCCGAAGAAAACCCTAGTTTTTCAAGACACAAAAAGTTGCTGAGACTGGTTACTATGGCATTGAAGACCCTTTTCCAAACGTAATTTCAAAACTTCGCCATTTAGGGGGGATACGGAGTGCCGCTTGTTTGTTGTCAAGAGCCATTGGTAGTCAGATTGCCGTAATATTAATGCTAAGGAAGCTAGTACTACTCCAGAGAAGCTGAGGTAAGTACGTAATTCCATATTTGTTAGCTATATGCAAAAATAACTCTGGCCTTTCAATTTTGTAGCTAAGAGCTTGTTATCAAAGGTGACTGGTAAATTCAAATAGTCAGAATGGCTTTAAATTAGATACTACGGAAATTACTACTGCTGTAAGAAAGTGATTTTGTATTTGTGTGCTAACATTGATTGTCTTTTATTTTTGTAGCTGAGAGCTTGTTGTCAAGAATGTGAGGTAATTCACATAGTCAAAGTAACTTAAATTTGATACTATCAATACTCAGGAAATTGAGGTAAGTAGTAATTCCATATGTGTTGGCTAAAATTAGAAATAACAACACTGGTTTATTTTTTTTTTATCGTAGCTGAGAGCTTGTCCAAGAGTTACTGGTATCAGAATGAGAGTGATTTTGTATTTGTTTGCCTGAAATTATAGTGTTTGCATGCACTAAGCTAAAACATAGTAACAATACTGTAATTTTATGTTACCTAACTATCAGGCTTGCTCGATATGTTTGCTCAAGCACACCACTGCTAGTATATATGTGTGTATGGATGGTACCTATGCCCTTTAAACGCGCACTCGGGTTCCCTTTTTTCTCCAAAAAACATGGTTATTTAGTCTTGACCCCAGTCTATTCCGAAACTACAGCATTAAGCAAACTTTACTTTATACTTAAGCTCCGAAGTGTGAGAAAATTCCTGCGAAAACGCTTGCTTTTCAAGAAACAGAAAGTTGATTCGACCGGTTACTATGGCATTGAAGACCCTTTTCCAGACTTCATTTCAAAACTTCGCCGTTTTAGAGGGGGATACGGAGTGCCAATTGTTGGTTGTCAAGAGTCATTGGTAGTCAGAATGCCGTAGTATTAATGCTAAGGAAGCTACTACGGAAGCTGAGGTAAGTACGTAATTCCATATTTGTTAGCTAAACATGCAAAAATAACTCTGGCCTTTCTTTTTTGTCTAAGAGCTTGTTGTCAACAGTGACTGGTAAATTCAAGTAGTCAGAATGGCTCAAATTTGGTACTACAAAAGTTACCACTGCTCAAGAAAATGAGGTAAGAAAGTAATTTTGTACTTGTGTGCTAAAATTGATTGTCTTTTGTTTTTGTAGCTGAGAGCTTTTTGTCAAGAATTCGAAGTAATTCAGATAGTTAAAGTAACTTAAATTTGATACTATAGAAGTTATCAATACTCAGGAAATTGAGGTAAGTAGTAATTCCATATTTGTTGGCTAAAATTACAAGTAATAACACTGGTTTATTTTTTATTGTAGCTGAGAGCTTGTTCAAGAGTTACTGGTAACAGAATGGCAGATATTTGATACTACAAAAGTTACCATTAATCAGGTAAGAGAGTGATTTTGTATTTGTTTGCTGAAATAAAAGGTCATAACTGCAATCGTAGTGTTTGCATGAACTAAGCTAAAACATAGTAACAATACTTAGTTTTATGTTACCTAACTATAAGGCTCGCTCGCTGTTTGTGCTCAAGCACACCACTAGTATGTATAATGTATGTATGGATGGTACGTATGCCCTTTAAACGCACGCGGGTGCCGTTTTCCGCCTAAAATCACGGCTTTTTAAGCTTGACCCCACTTTGTTCTGATACTACAGCTTTAAACAACTCTTACTTGAAACTTGGGCTCCAAATTGTGTGATAATTCCTTCGAAACACTTGTTTTTCAAGTCCCAAAAAGTTACTGCCAACGGTAACTATGGCATTGAAACCCTTTACCAAACGTAATTTGAAAAACTTCGTCGTTTTTGGGGGCTGTTAAATGCCGTTCGTTGGTTGTCAAGTGCCGCTGATAGCCAGAGCGGCTAAATATTAGAGCCAAGGAAGCCACCATTACTTGGGAGAGGCTGAGGTAAGTATGTAGTTCCATATTTGTTAGCTTAAGTACAAAATTAACTCTGGCTATGTTTTTTTTTGGTAGAACTGCCACTTTGTTCACCAGTTACTGGTAATTAAGGTAGTCAGAATGGCATAAATTGGATACTACAGAAGTTATCACTATTCCTGAAATTGGGTAAGAGAGTAATAATTCTGTAAATTAATAATCAACTACTATTTACTTTTTTGCATCAACTAAGCTAAAGTGTATTACGTAACAATACATCAGTGTAGAAAACAATTTTAAATTGGCCAATCAAGAGGTCACATTTGCCATGCTTACAATATTGGGTGGGGTTTAAATTGTTTAATTATTACATAATAAAAAAAATTGACATGATGTAAAATTGATGAAAGCGTGATAAATACTAAACAAACATACCCATTAGCTAATTATACCTTTCAAGAAATCTTGACAGAATCTTACAGAGCATTCTCCAAAACAAGGGAGGCAGAACCAGGTGACACCAGTGGTAAGTAGTTTTATGTAACCTAACTAGGCAGGCTTGCTCAACGTCTGCTTGCGTTGTGTGAAAGTATTGTGAGTTACAACTACTACTTAGCTAAAGAATATTACAAAGAAAACGTTTAAATAGTGTGACTTGTTTTTTGTTGCTTTATTTTTTTTTCAATTAAAAAAGTTGCAGGGAGTCGTTACTATGCCCATGAATCCCCTTTACTGTATATACGTAATTTAAAAACTCGACTTTTTTTAGTAGCTTGAGTGTTAGAAGTTAAAACCTTACTAAAATATATTTTAGTCCTAGTTAGCTATTAGTTTCATTCCATCAGTATATTTGCATTCCTATTGCGATATAATTAAACTAACTTATAGAACTACTTCTTTGTTTATAAAAATCATTTTACCATTAATACAAGGATATTATTGCCATATAAAGTGGTGAGTCATATTCACCTGACCAAAATAAACTAGCCTCCACCACCACTAAGGATAGTAGAAATACTCAGCAGGGCAATGAATGACCTGTCAAGCACCAGTTGGATATTTCACTGGAAGAATTGAAAAATAGGCAAGAGGCTGACTCAACACTGGATGAAGCTCGATCATTAGTTAAACCTGATTCAGCAGTGATCATGAGTGTCTTTTACGGGATGAATTAGTATTCAAGAGATGTATCCTCAAGCAGTATAGAAAAATGAGTATTAATAATGAGGATATTGACGTGGAACGTTTAGTTTACCAAAGCAGTGTTGAAGGAGATCTTAAATCCCCATGGCAAGTTATCAGAAAACTACAGACAGAGTGATACGTTTATATTGGCCTACTATATATATATGGATATTGTCAAGTTTTGCTGAAGGGTTAGGGGAGTGATATGACATTTGCTACTCCAGCTCGATGCATTACATCAGATGTGTATGTAGTCACAATTCAACAATGCAAATCTGTTCCCAATTGGTGTTTTGGGTGAAGGTCCAATTACAGTAAAACTTCTACGACCTCTCCGAGAAGCGACCGACCTCTCTGGAGAGACCAAATCATGCGCCCCCGATTGCAACTACAACTAACATAGTGCATTTAGAACTTCTGAGAAGCTACCACCTCTTATTTCCGACCAGCAACCCATTTTTCGGTCCCATCATGCTCAAAATATATACATCCAACCCTCTACTAGCGACCAAAGACCACACCTATTGAAAATTTGGAGAGATTGCGGTCACGCATAAGCTAATAAATAATAGCATACTACTTCTACAGTATCCAATTTTGTCTGGGACAAAAGGTCTCCGCTAAATGCTTGCTGAAAGTTTTTTGCTTCTATTTAATCTTCTTCTGAACAAAACTGAAGGAAATAATATCCACAGGACAGCAAGTGCTAGCTACTAGGAAAATTCACCTGACTTGCTACCAAAACAATGACTAGTGTGGTTCGTTGCATATACCACCACAAATATACCCTTATTCTGGAAAGTTTGTTGATGTTGTTTTACAGAAAATTGCATCTCCAGTGGCAGCACATCCTTATCAAAGTAGATTGATGTGGTATAGAGAAATAGCTAAGTTAGTCAGTAGCCACAAGCAGGCAATTGATACATCAGAAGAAAAAATCTTGTAAATAGGATCATCAGGACACCATTCAGACAACCACAATAAGACATGCATCAATTAATGAAAATATTTTAATTCAATTTCCCTAACTCTTTATCACAAATAATGACATTTACAAAGAACCTCTGAGAAGAGACCAATAGTCCTGTCCTTAATGTGGTCACTATTCAAAAGTTATACTTTAATCTATATAGCTACTTGTTTGAAAGGTTCAGAATTGATGGGCAATAGTATAAGCGGAGTTCTTCCAGCTTTCCCCTAGGCAGCACTAACACAACAGACTAGGGTGCTGCTGTAAAAGCAGAAGGAATGTGGAAACAATAATACTTACTATGCTACTATCACATTATATTATAATATGATTGGGCAATATTTTATTATGATTTCTAGTTGTTGAGTTCTATAATATAACTTGTTTTATTTATTTCAATAAATGCTGGTCCTCAAAGTATCTTTGACAACAAGCTCTCAAGTACTGAACAGCCGATTTTTATAGTAAGTGATATTTGTGCCATAGCAATAACTCGCCATGATTTTGGTATCATTAAAACTAACTAGCTTTTCTAAAGAAAATGTCAGTACTAAATCTTAAAAAGCCATAAATTCCGTATAAACACTGTAACACTTATAGAAAAATTGGACTTAGCCTGAAAGCTATATTGTCAGAAGGAAAAAGCACAACACATGCATTTAATAAAACACACAACATTCATACAGATACATATTAGTGGTGTAGTTTATGGAAAGTGAGACAGCTAAATCATATTTTTCAACTGAATTGGTTGATTTACGATTTTATAGCACTATATTATTATATAACGGCCCAATATATTTTGCCAGAAGTAGACTTACTGAATATACATTTTTCCTACTTTGTAGTTGAGAAACAATTGCTTGGTGCTTGTATTGATGAACTGTAGATAAAAACTAGCTTATTTATTGCTAATAAATTAAAGAACCTACTCCAGTATTTGATAGTTTAAGAAAACACTCGAGGATCTAACTTATTAAAACTTAGTGGTTCTTAACAATGAAGTATAGCTTTTGAAAAAACTGCTAAAACTGGCCAAGTTTAAAATCCAATCTATTAAAATATTTTTATGACATAAAAGCTATTTACTGTAACTATTGTGATGTGAATAAAGCAACAATGAAGCACCAAAGGTGCGGACCCTCAGTGCTACTAAACACTACCTACCTATTACAATATAATCTCAGACCATAAGAACAAGCAATCTGTTACCTATTTTAATCAGGCATCAATATAGCTCAAGCAATGAACATGGAAACCCTGTCTTCATAGGAGAAGAAGCTTAACAGGCAAGAAGCATTCACCGGTATACATTTTCAGCGAAACTTCACTTCTTTCAATTCCGTTAACTTCCCTGAGCATAAAACAAACTACACCGCGGGCTGCAAGAAATTAATTGCTCGAGTGATTATGACATGATGATAGGGGGCGTTACCCACAAAAGCTGGTACCGATGCGGAGCTGAAATCTTCGCATTTTTTCAACAATTAGCACAAAATTAAAAAAAGTAGCACAATGAAAGGTCCTAAATCTTCGTTCTGAGTAAGTTCATACCTAAATCAATGGTTAATTGTTAGTAATCTCCAAAATCAGAGCGTGACAGACAGACAGACAGACCAACAGACAAGATAACTACTATAGCCCTCTCGCGCATGCGTGCTGAAGTTAACAAGGATTTGTACTGTATAATTCAGTTATGGGAAACCACTTATTATCAATATATATATGCATACCAATAATAGTACAATGCATTCCAATTTTGAATTAACACCCTAATGCGGTCTCAATTGTTTGCCAACTGTAATCAACAATAACCATATAATAAATCTTACTGCATTGGTGTCACTTGAATTAAAGCAGCTTCCATTCTGTGTGGTATTTCATCCTTCCAGATGAAATCCCTGCAGAGAGTGTATATACATTAAAGTCTTACTTTTTATATGCATGTGAACAAATAAATAGATTGTAGTTACTATACTTACCCATTCGTTAAGATAGATAGAATTTTCAGATCTCGAAATTCCCGAGACCGTATATCAGTGACTTTTTTAATATGGAACTCATATGTAGAGGAATATAAAAATGTTAATTCCACGCAACCTTCTCTTGCTGACAGAAATATCAATTCTATCGGATCCATATTCAGTAACTCTGCAACTTTACCATGAAATTGATTTGTCCAATCTTTTGGGCATTCTTTTAACTGCCTATTAACTTTTATTACCAGCTCATTTGATTTGAAAACTATAGGCAATTGGAGTGTAATCTGCTTGAGTAAATAGACATGCAATTTTTCTTCATACAACTCAACAAGTTTAAGACCTTCGATGCCGCCAAATTGAACAGCCACAGTTGCAGAAGTAGCAAAATTCCACCACCTCTGATTTTTTGCAAATTCACGCATTAATGAGAATAAATTGTGATCGGCTTGTACATTAAAATAAAATAATTCATTGTCTTGCTCAAGCATACTGATGCACAATATTATGTCATTCAGTGGTGTGTTGCTTTTTTGTAGAAGACTTTGCAGTTGAAGCATAAACTCACAATAATTTTCTTTTATTTTTCTATCCTCTCGCTGAAGTATAACTTCAATTCGGGAAATACTTTTGCGATCTAACTCTCTCTCTTCATTGATTAAAGCTGCATTGTAACATACCATAAAGTAGAGTATTATGATAGCTGAATTCAAACATACAAAGCAATTCATAGTTTGTAATTCTTTACTCACATGTGTATAATTAAAGCCAGAACAAGTTTTATTTGTAAGCACTTATTTAATTGGATGTTAAAATAATGTCTTATTGATACATTATTATGTTTTTACTCTCTTTGGAAACTTTTTTTAAGTATTTTAATTTGAAGAGTTTCTTTAATTTTCTGTTTTTAACTTCCATCCCCTCCCCCCCCCCCCCCCCCCCCCATCCACCCGCCCCCCACCAGCCCCGCCCACCACACAGATCACTC
>WLWI01001345.1_pt1 | contig 21404 bp, 20 predicted proteins | sample 6701501 | NCBI WGS metagenome assembly WLWI01 (sample SAMN12718690, study PRJNA515312) | sponge metagenome | isolation source: marine sponge | host: Mycale hentscheli | place: New Zealand: South Island, Marlborough, Capsize Point | collected 2014-11-01 | reverse complement strand
ACCCACAAAGCTATGGCGGCGTTGGAACGGCGATGGGTCCGGTGTCCGGCCTTACCCAAGTGGTTTGTCCACATGGAACCCACGCCGACTTGATGCGGAGTGCTTATTTTTCTGGAAACGCCTTACTCGATTCGTCGGGAGATAATTGGTGCGTTAAGCCGATCCAGTTCCGTATTCTGCAAGCCTCCTGATATGACCTATCTTTTCAACTTTGCTAATATGCCTGATATCATTGGTGATAAAGACGGCATCGTTTAATATCGCCAGGGCATGGTATAGAGAATCGGTCAATTCCGGATAGCCACTCTTGGGATTTCCCATCCTGGCAATATCAATGGCCTTTAAGCGCACGGCGGTGTTGGGCACTATAATATGCAAGACGTCTTGTCGGGCCAGGTCTTCCAGGTAGCGCAGATGACTTTCAACCTCTGCCATATTTTCTAGATTGCCGCATAGGACTTCTGTTATTTCGTCCAATAACAGACTTGGGACGAGAATTTGGATAGTCTGCAAAGTTCCATCTTGCAGGATCTGTCTGGCCTGGTTTTGTAAAGGTCTGGCATAGATATATTCCAGGAAGACATTGGCGTCTAGAACGAAGCGCTCAATCCCCATATTGCTTGTTGGCTCGGCTTCTCTTTTCGGCGCGGATTTTTCGTAAGAGGGCAGTAGGATCTGCTTGGGAAGTGAGTACGGGCAGGCTGTGCAATTGGTCGAGAAGTGCCTGTTGTTCGGGCGATGGGTCGTCAGACTTGGAAGCGTCTTCTCTAAAAGGTACTATCTGGGCCAAGGGTTTCCCCTTCCTTTCAATCGTGATAATATCGCCTTTGTAATAGACTTCGTCTAGCAAAGTCCCGAATTGTCTCCGCGCAGTAGTGACATCGATTACTCTACTCATTACATGATCTCCTTATTAACCATATCAACCATATGAGTCATTATAGTTAATTAGTGAAATATATCAACCCTATTTTAGCAATTAGAAGCGGTAAGTGACCTCGCTTCAACCCCTCTTATTGCCCAGCACCCACACGTCGCGGAAAAAACCCTGGCGCTGGGGCGTCAGGCCACCAATGACGGTGGGGTTCATGCAGGGCTTGGGCTCGTGGAAGCGGACGGTGACGTGGTTGTAGGCCATGAGAATGGCGTTGCGGGCATTATCGGGATGGGTCCAGGCCGATCCGGTATGGCGCACGCCTTCGGAGAATACCACCAGACTGCCGGGCGGGCAGCCGTAGGTCTCCCAGACGCCGGAATTGGGGTCGTCGGCCTGTTCGGGCCAGTTGCCGTCTTGGGCCGAGGCGATATTGGCTTTGTGCGAACCGGGTACCAGGCAGGTGCCCCCTTTTCCTTCTACAACTTCGTTGAGTTCCCAGACAATGCGGGTCATGGCGCTGTAGATGCGGTTGTTGTGGAAGCGGTAGGAAAAGGACGGGTGCAAATTAGTGCCGCCGACATGGGGCCGCCACGGGTCGGATTTAGTGGCCTCCGAGCGGTTGGAGACGAAGGCGCTTTCCAGGCGCAGACGTTCGGGGTCGGGGTCTATGAGGGCCTGTAAAATGCCGAGAACGCGCGGGTGGTCAATGAGAAATTCGGCTGGGCCGGCAATGGGGGCGCGGTGCTCCTCGGGGAGGCTGTCGGGATTTTTATTATAGGCGTCGAGATGGGTCCGTACCGTTTCTGTCTCGGGCTGGGTGAGGACGTTTGGGATGACGATGAAGCCTTTTAGATCGAACAGGAATTGTTCGTATTGGGACATGGGTATAGCCGGGCGGTCGTCGGTCGTTTGGCTCACGCTGGTATCCTCCGCGCTTGGGTAAATGCGAGCTGCTGAAATTCAAAATAGAATGTGCGCAGGGGTGGATCAAGACGAGTACCTTCTTGGTAGCGCTGCGTCCATTGCGTATTTTGCTGGCAACCATCCCCGCTAAGGAGCGCCAATATGCCGTCTGCCCGCCACAAAGTCGCCTATCAGGTCCTCAATCGCCACGAGGCCATCCATCATCCCCCCGAATTTGAGGTCGATGCCACGGCGGCGGAATTGCGCCAATTCGCCGCGTCGGGTTATCTGGTGCGCCGGCAACTGTTGGCCGATGACCATCTGACGCAATTGCGTGAGGCTCTCGACCAGTTGGAGACGGCTGAATGGGAACGACACCGGAAAAATCCGCCCAAAGAACGCTCGTGGGGCATTATTCTGCGCCATCTGATGGATAAGGACCAGGTATTCCTCGATTTGCTGAAATTTGCGCCCGTCCTTTCCGTAGCTCGGGCAATGATGGGGCCCTTGGTGCGTTTGCGGGGCTTGAGTGCGCGCATCAGCTTTCCCGGCGCCGAGCGCCAGGAGACCAATTGGCACCAGCATTTGCGGGTGGTCTCGCAGCCGCTGCCGCCCTGGTTTTCGCAGCCGCACGCCATTGACGCACTGATCTACTTAGACGATCTGGACGACGATACCGGACCGGTCTGCGTTGTGCCTGGCTCGCACGCCTGGCTCGACCGCTATCCCGATTGCCAGGTGTACGATTCGATCGAAGGGGAAGAGGAATTGCGGGTGCCGGCCGGCAGTATGGTCATGATCCACGGCAATTTGTGGCACCGGGCGATGCCGACGCTGGTGAAAAAGCGGCGCATGTTGATTCTTAGCTATACCCCCACCTGGTTGCGCAAATCGCCGCACGGAGGGGCACCTCCCGAGGATGGCTTGACTCGGGAGGTGCTGGCCGATTGCGACGAAGAGACGCGTGAATTGCTTGGTTTCGGCGGCTATTCGTGAGACGCCCTTTGGGCGGGTCGGCTTCCAGGCGGGCAGTAAACTCGGGGCCTGCGGCCCCTCAGACATCACTGCCCGCCCTCCAGCCAACCCGCCCAAAGGGCTTGGCTCGCGATATGATATTTAGAGCCAAGTAGAAAAATAACTATTGGCTTAGAAACGAGTTAATCCAATATCGTCACCGTGCCTTTGCCGCCATCCACTGCCAAGCGGCAGCCCGCCTCCAGACGCTCGATATCCTCTGGGGCGACCTGCACCACGGGGACGCCGCATTCGCGGGCTATTTGGCCGATATGGTGCATCCACATCATGGGGCCCTGGGGCGATACCAGGGCGCGTACCCGCAAGGTCAGCGAAAATAGCAGCGGTGTCGTCGCCGAGCTGGGCTGCAAGGGACGGGCGAAGATCAGTATATGCTCCTCGTCGGCCTCGTCGGCTTCGTCGAGCGATTCTATTTTAAAGGCGATGCCCTCGGCCTGTCCGGGGACTCCGCCGCGGCCTTGGATGACGGGCCCGGTGGTGACGGCCGTTTTTTTCGGTCTGTTGTCTACTGGGCTTGCAGCCGTTTCCTCCGGCTCGTCGGGGGCTTTGCCCAGATAAGCCGGGGCCTCCAGGCGCTGGTTACCTTCGTATTCGAGGCGTCTTTTTTTCCACATCATCCGACCCTCGTCTAGATCGCCGGTGGCCGCTATGTGGGCCAGGTCTGCGGCGGTGAAATAATCGATATCCTCAGGGGCTTCGAAGAGGCCGGCTTGCTGCAGACGGTTGCACATGGTATGCCACAAATCCCACAAATGGCCCCCGGGGCGGGTGGTCCAGGCGCGGTTGTTGAGGGCCGGGCCCCAGAACAGAGTCCAGTCCAATAGGCGCTCGAAGCGGGGTATTTGCTCGGGGTGGTTTTGCTCCAGATGCTGGCGGGCGGCTGCGACACAATCTAGGCGGCGTTGGGTGGCTTGGGCCAGGCGTGTTTCGACGCCGGTGCTTCCCTTTAGGGCCCCGCACACCAGGCGCAGGACAAAATGGTGCTGGCTTAGATCGTTGTCTTCGGCCTCGTCGAGGCGGTTGGGGGGCAGCAGACCAAAACGGTCGCAGTATTCTGTAAAGGCCTGCACAAAGGGAGGTGAGAGACGTTTTTTCCGCAAGAATTCGAGTAATTCGTCTGCATCCGATTGGTCGAATAGCTGTTGGTCGGGGCCGATATGCTGGGCCAATTTTTCGGCTTCGGCCACCTGGATGTGCGGGTAATAGGGGTCCAGATCGGGATGGTGTCCCTGCTGCAGGTCCTCGGTATCGCAGTCGGCCAGGTATTGGTCGAGAAAATGCCGCAACAAGCCGGCGGTGATGGCGAAGAAACTCTGCGACGGGCCGGCGGTGAGGCTGTACATATCGAAGACCGCGTCGCGGGCCCACAGCAAAGCGTCGATCTGTTCAGCCAGAGTCTTGGCTTCGTCCTTGCGGCGGATGGCTTCGTCGCCCATACCTGGGAAACGGTGCTGGAAGGCGTCGAGATAATCCCGCCGCAAGGCGTGTTCCCACTGTTCCAGATAGGCCTCTTGCTGCTGGTTGGATAGTCGCGGCCACTCATTGTCGGCGGGCATATAGCGATAGCCGTTGAAATCCGCTTCGCTGCCGGGTTTTAAGTGGGCCGGCATTTGCACCGGACCTAGTTGAAGGTAGCGGCTGTGTTTCTCCGAAATTAGCAGGTCGCGGTAGAGCGGCGACATCAATTCGCCGTCGCGGCGAAAGGCGAAATGCCACAGGGTTGCCGGCACCCACGTTTGGGCGGCGGCTGGCCACGGCAGATGATGCGGGAAAAAGGCCGGCAGGGCGGTTATGGGCCGCACCTGGACGATATGGATCTGGTCGTCTACTACAACCCATTCGATATCGACGCGGCAGGAAAAGGCTCGGTCCAGATCCAAGGCTAACTGGGCGATGCGGCGGGCGGTCTCGTCGTTGAGGGAAGGCAGTGAGCCGCGCTCTGGAACCAAGGGCACGGTCTCTACCCCGGTGGTGCAGGGCCGGCAGATAGTCTCCTTAACGGCGATCTGTTTGTCGATGATTTGGCCGCTATCCCAGGCAAAGACAAAGCGGTCGACGGGCAGATTGCCGGCGGCACCAACCAGATCCTGGGCCAGACCGAAGGTCGATTCGAGCACAAAGCGCCAGGGATTGCCGGTTTGCGGGTCGGCGGTAAAGAGCACACCGGCGCTGGTGGCCTGGAGCAGCGGTTGCACCAGGACCGCTAGGGCGTCGGTTTCTGGGGCGATACCCATTCGTGTGGCATAGGCCAGGGCCGGCGGCGACCAGGCGGCGCACCAGCAGCGCTTTAGGGCGGTGTGGAAATCCTCCGTGCTGCGGATTCCGAGGAAGCTGTCGTAGACCCCGGCAAAACTGGCCGCCGCCGAATCTTCGTAAATACCCGACGAGCGCACGGCCAACCCGTGTGGCGCCTGGGCCAGCAAGGTCTTTAGCAGCGGGGCTATAGCATCGATTAGCTGTTGCGGTAGAGGGGCGGCTGTGATCTGCTGACAAAGGGCGTTATAGGCCTCGTCGTTTTGGCGGCGATTGCCCGCCTTTTGACCGGCCAGCCAGGCTGTTATCTGGGTATGCAGGTTGTTGGCCTGCAAAAATAAATGCAGTCCCTCCCGTGCAACGACAAAACCGGGGGGTACGGATAAGCCCTGTTGTATCACTTTGCCCAGATTGGCGGCTTTGGCGCCGACTGAGGCAGGGGCTATTTCAGGGGCTAACTCGACGACGAGGGGCTGTTGTGCTGTGCTGCTGTATTGCTCTACAGACATGGTCCATTCCTTTCGGCCGACCCGGCACCCAACGAAAAAGGCCGGGCACAGGTCGGCATAAACGAAAACAACTGCAAGCGCAGTCGTTCTGCGGTTACCGGCCTGTCCCCGGCCTTTGGCCTCGGACAGTCCAAACTTCTGTCGATTACTGCTTACACGATAGCGGTATCGCTCGACAATGTCAAGCCGATTGTGCTAGTATCGCTGAAAATACTTGGACGTTGCACGCGCCGGGGCCACAAAGCGACGTGGCCGCCACGTCCTATCCCGGATACCAGATAATGCGCGGGTCGTCGTCGGCGCGCTGGTAGTCCCAGGCGCCGTCGATCAGTTTTTCCAGGTCGTAGCGGGGCCGCCAGCCGAGCAGGAATTTGGCTTTGCTATTGTCGAGCCAGGTGCGGTGGAAGGGCGTGGAAATATCGACGCTGGGCAGGCTGCGGGTGCGTTTGAGATAATCGGCCATCTGGCGGTAATCGACCGGCTCGTCCATGCAGATATTGAATAATTGCTGGCGGGCCGCTGGGTGGTCGAGGGCGGCCAGGATGGCGTCGGCCAGGTCCTCGACGTGGACGAAATTGCGCAACATCGGCTGGCCTTGGGGGTCGAGCATTACTGGTACGGCGCCGCTGGCGATATATTCGTCGGCCTTTTCGGCGCCGACCAATTGGCGCCATTTGGGGCCGCCAAAGACGTCCTCGCCAAAGGACAGGGTGTACTTGAAATCGTCCTTCTCCATGATCCAGGGAGCTCTGAGGCAGCAGCCGTTGAAATCGTACTGGGTATAGTACTGCTCCAGCATCACTTCTTCCAGGACCTTCGACAGGGCGTAGCAGCCTTCGTAAGGGCTGTGCTTTTGCGTTTCGGCTACGGGTATCGGGTGCGGATAGACGAAATGGCCCATGCCGGCATCGCCGCCAATAAGCACCAATTGCTCGAAAGAATCGGTTTGGCGGCATTCCTCCAGCAGCCAGAACAGCCCCTTGACGGTGACATCCATCACGGCGTCGGGGGTCTCCTTGCAGGTGGCCAGGTGGAGGACGTGGCTAACCCCGTCAACGGCGCGGGCTACGTCGCCGCGCTCGGCCATAGAGCCCTGCACTACTTCGAGGCGCTCGTTGGGTTCTAATAGGCGGTTGTGGCAGAGGGCGCGGATTTTGGCGTCGGCCCATTCGGGGGCTTGCAAAAAGCGGCGGATGAATTGTTGCCCGACTTTGCCGGTGGCCCCAGTGACCAGGACGATTTTGCCTTTTTTGCCGTTCATTGGAGGCCCTTCAATTGCAGCGCCAAGCTGCCTTTATTGAGTTCGTTGAAGCGCTCGCGCAAGGGGCCGTTGGCGAAAAATTGCGTTTCGTCGTAGAGGAAGGCGTAGCGTCCGTCGCGGTCGAGGCCCATGTCTAAAGCGGTGGCGTTAATCTGGTCCATTCTTGGGTAGTCGGGCCAGAGGACGCCGTGCTGGCAATAGGAGACGTCGATAAAATAGCGCGGCCTGCCCTCGCCGCCGGGTTTGGGCCGGCGTGCGTGCCACAGCGCCGAATGGACGATAATGGCCGAGCCAGGCGGCAAATCGTCGACGCATAGGGAACCGGGTAGATCCTCGGTGCCAAAGAGTCCCAGGCCGCCGTTGCCGATGACCATATTCTGCGATTGCGGCAGTACCAGCAGATCGCCGACTTCGCCGTTGAGGCCGTTGAGGTAGTAGAAGACATGCACCATGACGTGGGAGCGGTTGGTCTGGGGAAACTGTACGTAGTCCTGGTGCCAGTTGGAGCCCTTACTGCCCGGATCGTGTCGGGCCGAGTGGATATGGTGCATGGCAAAGCGCGGCCCCATCAGGTTTTCTAATTTATCCATTAGCGGCGGATGCGAGGTCAATAGCCCCATTTCCCGGTACGAGACCAGATGGCGGCGTTCTTTGGCCTGGCGGTGTTCGACCAACTGGTCGACCTCGTCAATGAGCCGGGCGTTGTAGTCGGGCTCAATGAAGGACGGCAGGATTAGGTAGCCTTCGCGTTGGAAGAATTCGCTGTCTTCGGGGCTTACGGATTGTTCGGATTGGACTTGACTCATAATGGAATCTGCTTTCGCTGCATGGACGATTTGGCTAGTGGGCGTAGGGCCGGATGGCGGCCCTGGGAGCAGATAGAATTACGCAAAAAAGCCGCCGGTTGGATAGATCATCCGGCGGCTTTTTTGCGTTTCTAGGGAATTGTTTCGAGTAGTTATGCTAGGTGGCTTGGGCAGTGGGGTTACTGGGCTGAAAAGTGGTTGCCGATGGCTTGGCTGGCACTTGCTTTCTACGGCCGTTCAACAGCCTCCCCAGCGGCGTGTGACGCACCAGCAAGGCGTAGCTGATCAGGCCCGCCAGCAGCGTCGCCCCGGACGAGACGAGGAATTTGAGCCAGATATTCAGCTCCATATCGATCAGGTAGACTTGCACCAGCCAAAGGACGGGCAAGTGCACCAGGTAGATCCAGTAGGAGGCATCGGCTATGTAGCGCAGGCCGGTGCTTTGCCGGTTGAGGAAGTGCTTGCCCAGGATCAGCAGCGCCAGAGTGAGGAAGACCGCCGCATAGGCTTCGAGGAAAACCGATACAATATGCTCAAGGCTGAAATTATAGCCGCTCGGAGGGGCGAATATGGAGGCCAATGTAATGTCCGGCAGTAGCAAGTAGAGGCCGGTATATAGCACCAGGCCCGTACCCAGCATGGGTTTCCAATAGGGGGCGAGAAGATCGAGATAGGCCTGGCGCCCGAATAACTGCCAGCCGAATAGGAAAAAGAGGCCGTAATAGCCGAAGGACCACAGTTCGGGGATGATTTTCTCCGGGGCCGGCAGGGGCGCGGTATTGACGAATAGACTGGGTATCAGCAACAGGGGCAGGTAGACCAGGTGCAGGGGGTGCGAAAAAATGCGGTCGATGTAGCCTTTTAACAGACCGCCCAGAAAGAGCCCGCCCACCGTCGCCAGCAGGCAAAACAGGAACAGGTGGTAAAGGAACCACAGGTGCATGGTGCTGAAAGGCGGCGGCGGACCGTTGGGATTATCGGCCATTAGCTGCAAGAGCGGCGCTTTGGTTTCGACAATAGCCAGCGCGTGGACCACGACCCAGACTACAGCGGCGGTCAGCAGCGGCAGAAAGAGGATAAAGGGGACGGCGATACGGACGGCGCGGTGGCGCAAAAAGCCGGCCGCACCACGTTTGTCGAATAGCATATGGGCGAAAAAGCCGGCGATTAGGAAGAACAGCGGCATGCGAAAAAGGTGTGAGAGCCAGGCGCCAAAGTCCATCAGCCAGCTGTTTTGCGGATCGGCTACCAGCCAGATCTCGCTCATCAAGGGGCCGTAGGGCAGGGCGGCGTGGAAGAGGACGCCCAGGAGCATAGCCAGGGCGCGGAGGTTGTCCATATAAAAGATGCGCTGGGTCGGGGAGGTTTCCATAGCGGTTCCTTTAGAAGATGAAATCGGTCTTGCGATTTTGAAAAAAGAAGGTCAGGCTGACAATGGCGACGGCGGCTAGTACTTCGAGCAAAAGGATCCAGAGGATGGTGCTGTTCCACACGGCGACGGGGCCCGACATGGTGGCGTTGATCGAGGGGATATGGGCAATGAAATAGAGGAAGAAATTGAGCGAGATATTGCAGACGGCCATGACAAAGATGGTCCAGCCTTCGGATTCGGTGACCAGGGCGATACCCAGCAGCAGACAATAGGCCACCAACAGTTCGGCCAGGGCCACGGCGGTAAAGGGAATCAGGCCGTTGGGCAGGAAATCGGTGCCGGCGATAACGGCGAAACTGCCCAGCAGAAGAAGGGACCAGGGCAGAAGATAAAACAGCGCGTTGGCCAGCAATTTGGCCCGGGTATATTGCAGGGCCGACAGCGGCAAGCTCATGACAAAGGCCAGGGTCTTTTCTTTGCGTTCCTGGATAGTGGTCATAAAGACTAGATAAATGCCGATGCCGATAATAGCGGTCAGCAGCAGTACGGCACCCACGTAATAGGTCCCGTCACTGCCGTAGCCGACCAGGGCCAGGGCCAAGGCTCCCAGCAGGGTGCCCCCGGCAATGGGGCCGCGGTGGAATTGCCATTCTTTGCGGATTAAAGCGAAAACGACGGATTTATTCATTGTCCTGCCCTCCTCGGCTGCGCTGGACGTTGGCGACGAAAATTTCTTCCAGGGTCATAGGTTCTATTTTCTGCACGGTGGCCCCGGCGGTCTGGTAGGTGTTGGCCATGGTCGGGGCAAAACGGTCGGTGGTGACCACGGCCAGACGGCCTTGGTGGCGCACATCGACGATATCGTCAACGGGGGGCAGGTCTATCTGCTGGGGGACTTCCAGCCGCAGCCGCCGCCAGCGGTCGAGATAGGTCTCTTTATCGGCCAGGTCGATAATGCGGCCCCGGTCGATAAAGGCGATGCTGTCCGACAGTTGTTCGATATCGTGGGTATTTTGCGAGGAGAAGAAAATGCTCCTTTCCTCGTCGGCCAATACCTCCATCAATTCGTCGAGGACTTCGTGGCGGGCGACCGGGTCCAAGCCCGTGGTGGGCTCGTCCAGCACCAGCAAACGGGGGCGCCGGGCCAGGGCCAACAGTAGCGCCGCTTTGACCTTTTGGCCGTGCGAGAATTCTTTGATTTTTTGTTGCGGTTGTAAGCCGAAGCGGCGCGTCAGGCGTTGGGCGTAGTCCGGATCCCAGGCGGGGAAAATTCCTTGCAGGAATTCCATATGCCAGGCCAGGGTTTGGCGGCTGTACAGGCTCATATCCTCCGATACGAAGCCGATATCCCATTTGGCCGCCACCTGTTCGGCGGGCATCGGTCTACCCAGGACTTCGACCTGGCCGCGGTCCTGGTGGATCAAGCCCATCAGGATGCGCATGGTGGTCGATTTGCCGGCGCCGTTGGGGCCGATAAAGCCCATGATCTGTCCCTGGGGCAAGTCAAAGTCGAGGCCGGCCAATTTGAAATGGGGATAGGTTTTTTCTACGCCGCTGAAGCGGACGGCTGATGCGGTCATCGGGACTCCTTTTTTTGCGCTGCCAAGGCCTGGCGCAGGCGGCCTTCTAATTCTTTGGCGTTGAGACCCAGGAGGGCGGCCAGTCGGACCGCCTCGTCCAGGTGTTGCGCCAGTTCTTCCTGGTACAATTTTTTGTTCAGATCGGTGTTTTCGGCCACGTACGAGCCCTTGCCGTGGCGGGTGATAATGACCCCTTCGCGTTCGAGTTCGAGATAGGCGCGTTTGACGGTGATCACGCTAACCTTGAGGGCCACGGCCAGTTCGCGGATGGAGGGCAATTCGCGCCCCCCTTGCCAATCGCCGACAGCGACCCGCTGTTTGATCTGTTCCATGATCTGCAGATACATAGGGCGGCCGTCGGTCTGCGAGATGACGAAATAGGTATCCATATCCTCATTTCGATTTGTCCAGAATTTTTGTGTATACTGAGTATAACGATATATACAGTATGCACAGAAAAATTAGAGATGTCAAGCGGCTTTTATTTTTTCGCCGCCGGTCTTATAATGAGCTATTATTATTGCCAACCACGAGACGGCGCTGTGACTTGTATGAGGTTGCACGGGGCCGCCGCTCAAATTGCTAACTCGGGAGGTTGGGAATGGCCCTGGACGAGGTCGTCAAATCGGTTCACTATCAGGCGGTGGATCCCGGCCTCAAGTGGCATAAGGATCCGGCGGTGGCCATCGATTCGGACGGCCCGCTCGATGCCGTCCGTGCCCTGACGCCGAATGTGGTGCGGATGGAGGGCGGCTATCGGCTCTACTACCACGGCTTTGGGCCCGAGCGGCCGAACCCCGAATCAAAGGGGTATATCTTGAGCGCCTTTTCCGTCGACGCGTCCCGGTGGCGCAAGGAACCAGGGGTGCGGCTGGATGCCGGTGGCGAGGTCGCCGAAGACTATATCTGGAGCCCCGACGTAATTCCGCTGCCCGCTGGCGGCTACCGGATGTATTACGAAGGCAAGAGTGAGCGGGCCGACGGCCGGGTGGTCAGTGCGGTGGTCAGCGCCCTCTCTTCTGATGGTATCAACTGGGAGCGAGAGCGCGGCATTCGTCTGGGCGATGGGGAGACCTCATACGGCGCTCCTAGATGCCTGTTTATAGAATCTGGTCCGGATGGCCCCCGCTACCGTCTCTACGCCAGCGCCTTTGACGAGCACGCTATTGTCAGCGCCCTGTCCGCAGACGGCCTCCACTTTGCGTTAGAGCCAGGGGCCTGTATTGCCCGGGAAGGGGCGCTGGAAGGGTATCAGGTATACGCCCCGGAAGTCCTGCGCCTGGGCGACGGTGCTTACCGGATGTATTACGCCGGCTGGGTAGCCGCCCCGCAAGTGCCGGCCGGCTCAAAATTCCACGGCCGGATTTTCAGCGCTTTTTCCCAGGATGGCCTGCAATGGGTCAAAGATCCGGAGATCTGTCTGGATAACGGCGGACAATGGGATACCGTTAAGGCTTCCGAGCCCTGCGTTATAGATCTGGACGACGGTCGTTTCCGCATGTTTTACGAAGCCTGTGATACGACGGGCCAATGGCGTATTGCCAGCGCTACCTCGGTGGCGTCGTAAGTTGGCTTGCATAAAATTTCCCGAGAGTAAAACGAATGCTTTTATTTCAATTGAGGATTCGCCATGACCATGAACGTCATCACCATTCTCTGCGACACGCTGCGCCGCGACCACTGCGGCCCCTACCACCACGGCCGGCCGCTCAACCAGTGCTGGAGCCGGGAAGCCCCCGACTGGGTGGTGCCGACGCCCAATATGGACCGCTTGGCCGCGCGCGGCACCGTCTTTGAAAATGCCTGGTGCGGCAGCACCCCCTGCATGCCGGCCCGGCGCGATATGCACACCGGCCGCTTTGAATTTTTAGAGCGCGGTTGGGGCCCCCTCGAAGAGGACGACCTCGACTTGGCGCGGCAGATATCGGGACCGCCCAATCAGTCTATAACAGGCATGTACGAAAAAGGCCACAATGTTAGCCAGTTAATCAGCGACCATTTCCATTTGTGGGAGCAGGGCTCGGGCAATTACCATATGGGCTTTACCGGGTTTGATTTTGTCCGCGGCGTCGAGAGCGATTGCTACCGCACCGACCCGGTCGATTTTGCCTGCCCGCCGGGCGAGCGGCTGGGGAAGAACGAGCGCCATTGGCGCAATGTGCATTTTATTCGCCAGTCGGAGGAGGACTGGTTTTGCGCCCAGGTATTTTCCCGGGCGGCCACCTGGCTGGATCGCAACCACTCTCACGACGGTTTCTATTTGCATTTGGATTGCTTTGATCCGCACGAGCCGTGGGACCCGCCCTCCGAGTTGGTCGAGCAGTTCTTTCCCGGTGCCTACGAGGTGGAGGGCTGGACCGGGGCCGGGCCGTATGCCAAGTGGGAGGGGCGGATCTCCGAGGATTTATTCAAGAGCTACCGGGCTCGCTATGCCGCCAATGTGGTGTTGGTCGACCGCTGGCTGGGGCGCTTGCTCGACAAAATGGACGAGCACGGTCTGTGGGATAATACGATGATTATTTTTACCACCGACCACGGCACCTACAACGGCGATCACGGCCGCATGGGCAAATTGCAGACGCACCAGCACGACGCTGTTGGGCATATTCCTTTTATTGTCCATCATCCTCAGTACGGCCACGGCCAACGCCGCAGCCAACCGGTGCAGCTGGTCGATACTTATACTACTACCCTGACAGCGATGGGTAAAGAGGTGCCCCCGGATCGACATGGGGTGGATCTGGCGGTAGTATTGAAAGACCCTACGGTGCAGACGCGCCCTTACGCTATTGCTGGGCAATTTGGTAAAAGTGTCACTATTGCGGATGGGGATTGGGTTTTGCATCAGTCGCCGGTGGACGACAATCAGCCGCTCAACTGGTACGGCCACTGCTTAGCCAAATTTTTGCACTACGACTTGGGCGAGTATGAAGGGGGCAAAAGGCCGGTGCGCAATTGCCCGTCGTGGGAGACGCCCACCTGGCTCAGCGATAAGCGCGCCGATCCCAACGAGCTGGAGAATATCGCTGCTGACAGGCCGGATCAGGTGGCGCGGTTGCAGGAGGGGTTACGGGAGATGCTGGGCGAATTGGGGGCGCCGTCTGAGCAATTAGTACGGTTCGGGCTGGCGGGGAGAGATTCATTGACAGACCACTGCTTGACCAATCGTACATTATCCGATTAGGCCTCAATCTGCTTCTTCCGGAATTTTAATATAATGGTTTTAGTAGCAATAATGTTTGAGATCAGAGGCATTTGAGTTGGACTGCAAGTCCCTTGTAGGAGTACCTGTCATGTTACGGGAGGACCTGGCTGAAAGAAGACCGAGTGCAAAAGTGTGAGCCGACGGACAGAAATCGCATAGAAGGTTCAGGCCTCGGATGAGGCCGCACAAGAGGACGAAGCCCACAGGCACGAGGGATCGGGCAAATGTGGCGTTTGTGCACAGAAAGTTCATGTCCTTATAAAGCCATCTGGGAAATAGACATTCCTAAACGCTCAACCAACATCAAAGACCTCAGTGAGGTATTTTGATGCAACTCCCTTCGTCAGAGCTGGTGGAACAGCGTTCGCTAATATTTCGCGAAGAATAGTGATCTTAGTGATGGCGTCAAATCTAAAGCTATCCGGAAAGCCCTGAATGCGAGCAGCCTCCCGGGGGGTGATTGTTCGCTTTTTTGAGGGATGAATGTACCTGCCCTGCCCCATCGAACCAAATCCAGATGTAAGGGTTTGAGCGGGCTGATCCCACCGTAACCTGCCATATATTGATTTGTACGAATGAGCCTTGTCTCGATGGCAAGGGGGCCTTAACTCATCTGGTAATTCGTATAGTCCTTTTTCGAAGAGATACTCCACCCGAGCAATATTGTCCTGTGATAATCTTCCCGGCCGGAGCATTAGATCCTCTAGGTCAACCTCATTCTGGAGATCGTATATCGAATCGCCCAAGGTGGTAGATTCGCTATAACCCAGGTCCGCTTCGACAAGCTTCTGCAACAACTTCTCATTCTGACACGCGAGAAGAATATGCCGCTTTCGAGACTGGGGCACACCCATCTTTAGAAAATTTGCCTCAAATTCCGAAACGAAATATCCGTTTTTCCGAAGATACTCCCGTGTCTTCTGTACAACGTGTTGTTTTGAATGCACGACCGTTGGAACATTCTCGATTAGCACAACCTTAGGCATGTAGACTCGCGTCGCGCGCAAACAATACAGATAGAGATGATTCCTTGGATCGTCTCTCCTTGTTTTATTATTGAGATCAGAGTTGCCTTGGCAAGGAGGGCCGGCAACCAAGAAATCAATTTCTATCGAGCGACCTCGCAAATATAGCTCCCGATTCGTAAGAGCCGAATCTAACTCCGCATCAAATATGTCCTGAATCGGGATAGTTTTAACCCTTCCTGCTTTGGGCGCGAAATTTGCTTCGTAGATAGAAGTAGCGGCCTTATTTGCATCAATCGCAAGAACAATATCCAGATCTAAACCATGGGACAAGGCGGCCTGAGAGAGACCTAGGCTAAGGCCACCACAGCCGCAGAATAGATCTACCACCGTTAGTTTTCGCTTACGCGGCATACTGTTTTTTCTCAACGTATTTTTTAATATTTCTCAAGGCGCTTCGGATAAATATGATCGTTCGCCTCTTAATTCTGACAAGGTCAGTCACACTATAATTTCTACCGCATTCAATAAAACTCAGATTTCCGTGTGCCAAGGCATTTCTCTGCGATTTCACTGTCGAAAGCTCGCCACCGCCAAATGCTTGGTGATGCGCATGTGAAGCAACTGCATGCTTTCCTAATAATGTACGAATTTGCTCGGCGTCCAGGTTGCCGCTGATTTTCAGTTTCTCGGGATCTAACTCCAAAGGTTCGCCGTCTACTAGGCTTTGCACAATCTCTAACACCAAAGCTCTATAACTCTGCTGATTCGCCGAGACAGTCTGCATATTGGTAAATTTTTGCTCGACCCAGACTTTGCGATATTCCTCTCTCAGGCCGTTCAGATTCGCAACTTCCCCATTTATAGATTCATAAATTTTTGCGAACCCGGATCTAATACTTGATTCTACCAAGTTATACAAGAGCAGGAAGCTGGTCGCTTTGAGTGTTTCAATAACCTCAGTATCAAGCGCTTCTGATCGAGTTCCGTTTTTTAGGGAACGAGTGATCGTGGTTCCCTGAGCTGTGAGATCAGCTAGCACTTGAAAGTAGGTCTCAATCTCACCCACTCGATTCTCAAAGTCCTCTTGAACCCGTTCCAAAGCTACCTTTCCAGCATGCGATCACGAACGAACTCAATGCGACCTTTCAACTTAGGGCCAGAGTTACTTGCGTGAGTCGTAGTATGTTTCACGAATTCAGAAGAATCGATCCAACTGATGTCCTTTAGATCAAGATCGGGGTCTTCTCTAAGTGCTAATGCTGCTCCTACTGATAGCGCCTCGAATCGCACGCGTGGAGTAGTATTGGCTCCACGCGTTTTAGCGAACCCGTTCGGGAAATGATTTTTGACGAAAAGCAGCATTCTTCGAAATTCAGACTCAAGCTGCGCCTCATCAAAATCTTTAGATCTCTCCTTTACGTATTTGTCAAGAAAAGGGTGGACATCATGTCGAAATTGCTCATATCGCTCTAAGTAAGCGAAGAATCTGAGGACCAGCTCTTCACGTTCTCGTCGCACAAGCTTCGCCTGAGATTGCGGGCACAGTTCAACAAACAGAGGGTCCTCGGACATACGAATCACAAACGCCATCATCGGATTCTCAAAATCACCTCGACGTATTTCACTAGGCCGGGCTTTCATTGAACCAGTATTTACCCGATTAAACAATTCCTGGCGTCTCTCAAGTGAAGTCTCCTCCTCCAAGACTACGATCCGTAGCGGTCGCGTGCCAAACTTCCTTTTTTGTGCATCAGACATATCATCAAATTTGAACCCGTCGAGATGCGACAGGATTTTGAGGTTTTTCAACTCGATCTCCCCATCCATGAACTTCTCCAACGTTTGGAGCCGTTGGGCTCCATCGACCACTTCCAGAGAACCGTCGTCAATCTCTGCGACAAACATCATAGGAATCGGTAAACCCAGAATGATCGATTCAATAAAATCAACAGAGTGCTTCTTTGTCCAAACGAATAGGCGCTGATATGGGGGGATATAGAACAGATCTGCTTTAAACTGCAAAACAATATAGCCAATCGTGAAATCACGTATGGAGTATTTCGTTTCGCTTTGTTGTTCCCGTATTTGGGAGTCAGCAGCAGCGCGTTGTTCGTCGGTCACGTCGACCTTTTTTTTCGCCTTCGCCTTCGCCTTCGCCTTCGCCTTCGCCTTCGCCTTCGCCTTCGCCTTCGCCTTCGCCTTCGCCATAGGAATATATCTCAGTATTTTCGCAATAATGTCTGTCTTACACAGCGCCCGAGGATTACTCGAGAGGAATTTTTATACCTGCTACTTTGAATACTATTACCTATTCACTCTACATCCGAAATATTCCAATAGATTCTCGATGACGTTCTATCGATGAATGTCACGATGCGGGAAGTGTTGTCTAACTATCTGATTATAAAGAAAATATACCAATATTCCGTTCGTCCCGCCAGGTGGCGGTATATGGCCTACCGTTTGGCTCAAAAAGGCTCATGTAGGTCTTCTATACGCCGTATTTCACCCCACCTGCACATCAGTACCACCAACGTACCACATCCTTTCAAGCCAAGCAAGTCGAAATGGGAGCATGGGTTATGGCCGAAAAATTGAAAAGGCTACTCGATCGAGCATGGGATGCTATACGACTCAAACACCAGTCCCCACGCACCGAGAAAACTTATGTGGGCTGGATCGCACGGTATTTTCTGTAATGCTCTGGGCAAGGGATGCATTTCGCATAAAAGAAAGGATACCGTCCCTAACTGACGGCATCCCTTTTTGGTGCTTGGTGCTGGCTGAAAAGCCCGGCGTTCCGGGTGGACGCTTACATCTGGAGGGCAATCAGCCCCTCAACTGGTACGGTCACTGCCTGGCTAAATTTCTGCACTACGATTTGGGCGAGTATGAAGGGGGTAAACGGCCAGTGCACAATTGCCCGTCGTGGGATACGCCCACCTGGCTTTCCGATAAGCAGGCCGATCCCAACGAGTTGGAGAATCTCGCTGCTGATCGACCGGATCAGGTGGTCCGTTTGCAGGAAAGGTTGCGGGAGGTGCTGGGTTCGTTGGGGGCGCCGCCTGAGCAGGCCGAGCGATTGGGGTTGGGCTGAAGATTACCTGCACTCAGACATTCATCAAGTCCCATGCTACCTGCAGATAATTCTACTTTTGCCTATTGCGAGAGCTCAGATCTTTCCAGCCATTTATCGTCAATGCCATATTCTTCCGCCAATTCCTTGGTATAGAAGACCATCCCATTCTTTTTCGATATCTCGGGATCCTCCGCCAAAGCCGCTATACAATACCCGATGAATTGCGGTGACTCGCCTCGGTTGCTGTTGAGAATGCTGGGCCAGTTTTTCCGCGCTACCAACATCTCTGTTCCCACCATATTAGGCAACAAAGACAGAATGGAGACCCCACGGGGTGCCAACTCTTTGCCCATGAATAACGCCATTTGGTTGGTAGCCGCCTTGCTCAAACTGTAGGGGACGTCCTGGTTGTAGGAAAGCTCTTTTAGTCCGGCGCTGATATTGACTATAAGCCCGGCGCCCTGGTCGACCATCATATCGGCGGCAAAAACACTGGCGATATAATGCGAGCGCACCCCAACGTGAAACATGGCATCCCACAAAGCCGGTTTGGTTTTCCAAAAAGGGGTCCGGCGTCCGGTCTTGGCACCGCCTTGCCAGCTTTGATAACCGGACCACGCGTTGTTGACGAGCACGTCCAGCCGATCTTGCTCTGCTTTAATTCGGTCAAATACGGCTTTCACCTGGGTATCATCCCCGTGGTCACATTGGATTGGAATACCGGTGCCTCCTCCTTGGGTGACGAGAGCGGCCGTTTCCGTTATGGATCCCGAGATCGGTACGGTGGCATTTTCAGGACCGGTTGTGCGCCCGGTTATATAGACGGTCATTCCGTGCGCACCCAGGGCCTGAGCGATCCCTTTGCCGACGCCCCGACTCGCCCCCGTAACCAACGCTACTTGCTTTGGGCCGGCTTGCATGTATAGCCTCCTAAGATTGGTGGATGCCTTTCGGCCCCACGGGCTTTTGTAACAGAATGATAGGGCTCATACAGATATTTATGGACCGGCCAAGAAAAGGAGATAGTCTTCGACGTGGGCCGCCAGCCGTTCCAAGGTATGCCCACCGGGGGTCACATGAAACTGGGCTGGAATCTCTTTCTCTTGGAGGATTTCGTAGAGGGTTTGGGTCCCTGGTTTTACGTCATCTTCCGCCCCGCAGTCCAGATAAACCGCCAAACCGGACAGATCTCGGACACGGGCCAATTCAATCGGGTCGCGTTCCTTGCGTATCGCCCGGTCAGGATAGAGAAACGCTTTGACTTGGGCGGGCATATCGTCGGGCCACATCGCCGGTTGAAAACCCCCGACGCGACTAAAGAGATGCGGATTGCGAAAGGCGATATGCAGGGCCTCAAAGCCCCCCATCGAATCGCCCCCAATGGCCCGGCCCGCAGCGGTGGGAATAGTGCTGAAATGAGTATCTATATATTGGATCAGATCGTAACGGATATAATCTTCATAGATGCCTTTGTAGGGCGAAAAAGCGGGGTCATCGCCCAAGCGTTGGACGGAAGCCGCTGAGTTGAGGCCGTTGCTGTTATCCAGGTGCGGGAGGACCAAAATAACGGGCCGGATCCGGCCTTGAGCCATCATATTTACAACGACCCGGTCAACCCCTACGCCCTGGGACCAGGAATCTTGGTTGCCTCCCCAACCATGAAACAGATAGATCACCGGATAGTCGATTTGGTCGGTATAGCCGGGGGGCAGATAGATATTAAGGGGCATGGATTTGTTCAGAGCCCGGCTGTGAAGGGTGTCCTGTAAAGCCTGGAAAGGCGGGGCTTGGTGGAGTGGTGTGGTCTCTTGGGCAAAAGATTCAGTAGCTATGGCCAAGAGAATTATGATGTAGACAGAGCGCGTCCTCTTCACCCATTGCATACTAATTCTCTTTGGTTTAGTAGAGTAGTTGGACGGTTGGATTTTCTGGCGGGAAGCTTCTTAGTGCTGTTCGGCATAGAATATAAAATAGTAGTATAGATCGTATTAGCGAACCAAGTCAACACATTTAATCCTCCAGGTATATTCATTTCCCTGAAGGTTAGACTCTGTCTGAAAAATAGCGGCTTTTCGGTGGCTGCGGGGATAGGTGTCAGTTACAATCTCTAGGCTATGATATAGAAACTTGCTTGCTCGTTCATGGCATTTTCAGGTCCGTTCCTATAATGATGGAAAGTGTAGTGCCCTTGCCAACTTCACTTTCGACTTGGATTTCGCCCTGATGCTTTTGAATAATATTGTAGCTAATAGACAAGCCCAGCCCCGTGCCAACACCGACCCCTTTGCCCGTAAATCCGGGGTTGAATATTTGGTCCTTGTCTTCTTGTGGGATACCAATGCCCGTATCAGAAATCTTCACCATCACCTTGTCGTTTTCAAGGCTGGTATCAATTATAATTTGCCCATTTTGTTCAATGGCTTGAGCCGCATTCGTCAGCACATTCATAAATACTTGATTCAACTCATTTGGGTAACAGTAAATCTCGGGTATAGTTCCGTATTGCCTGATAACCGTAATTCTATTTTCCAGTTCATGGCTGATCAGATTTAACGTACTGTCGAGTCCTGCGTGGATATTTGCCTTAAGGAATTCCGATTCATCGAGCCGGGCGAATGATTTGAGATTTTTTACAATCCGCGCAATTCTCGCGCTGGCAGTCGCTGTGAGGTTATTATTGTCTTCCAGGACTTTAAACGACCGGCCCATTTGAGTATTGCTTTTCACTTCTTCCAATGTCTGGCCGGTTTGTAGCAGATTCTGAATCTTCTCGACACAGCGCCTGATTATATCTGCCGCGCTGCTGATGGCTCCGATTGGATTGTTGACTTCATGTGCGACACCGGCGACGAGATTTCCCAGTGAGGCCATTTTCTCTTTCATGATGAGCTGGTTTTGGGCTTCCTCAAGCGCACGCGTCCTCTCTGCCACTTTCTGTTCAAGGGTTTGACTGTATTCCTGCAATTTGGCGTTTGATTCTTCAAGCTCATCGGCGTATTGCTGGAAACGGCGTTCCAATACAAAACCGAGGGAAAGGATAAAAACAAACATGCCCCACGGATAGGTTACTCCTGTCCAGTAGGGAATTAGATCCAGGCCCCGGCCGAGAATGTCGTAGATCCCCAAACTCCAAAAGATGGCAAGGCCTGCGGTAATGATCCTGGCTTCCGGCTTGCCCCTAATGGCAGATACAATGCTGGTAGCTAACAAAACCAGCAAGGTGAAGAAGAAGAGAACAAAAAAGAAGAGGGCGAAGATTTCCAGATAGGAAACAGGAAATACGTTTAGGATGAGTATGATGCTGCATAAAACGGCATAGCCTAGATGGATATGCCGCAAACGACGAATAGCTGATTTGTAACCGGCCCCGAATATTTGTTCAAAATACAGACACAGTCCTACGGGGGTAAGGAAGTAGCATATTAATAGCTGGACTTTTGCAAAACGCGGTTAGTATGCATTAATTGGTGCAAAATGTAGTCATTCCCCACCCCCTGTCTCGGATTGGATGCCATGCCTGCCATTATCGGCTTTCCCACGGTGGTTGAAGAAGCGG